>Ga0209062_1001289_pt1 | contig 47006 bp, 35 predicted proteins | sample Coa_R2_2_FD_187158 | JGI IMG/M metagenome (GOLD analysis project Ga0209062, IMG submission 187158) | Surface soil microbial communities from Centralia Pennsylvania, which are recovering from an underground coalmine fire - Coalmine... | ecosystem: Environmental > Terrestrial > Soil > Unclassified...
TGTTGGGAACCGCCTCGCCCCTCACCGGCGGCGATTCGCGCTCCGGCTTGGCGTTGGCCCGGAAAAACGTCACGCCCAGCACATGCGGACCCGCTGTGATCGGCAGCTTCAATTCCACCGGAGGCGTCGGCACTCCCTCCGAATCCGCCGGCAGATCGACGCGAATCTCGTAATCGGCGTCAACCGGAAAATCTTTTCGGATCGCCAGCCCGTTGCGTGAGCCGAACGGCAAATCGTCGCTTGCTCGCTCCGGCCGCGGCGGCCCGGACCCCGGCGGGCCGGTATCACGCGGCAGATAGCGCTCGCGCGTGGGCTTGATATTCGTGTCGCCCACCGCCAGGCGGCTGGCCGCGCGCGCGATCGAAATATATCGCTCCAAAAGCGCCGGCGAAGTGGATAAAACATCGGCGATATTATCGAATCCGTAGCCGGAGTCGTCATTGGGCAGCGTCGCGCTCGCGTCGATTTCAATGCCCAGCAGATCGCGAATCGCATTCGCGTATTCGGCGCGATTCAGCCGGTGCATCGCCGGCGCGCCCGGATTCGGATGCGCCGCCGCCGCGGCGTCCAGTTCGCCTTCGAGCTTCGCCCGGAACGCGTCCGCCGCCGCTTTCGATGGATGCGGCGCGCCCGGCGGAGGCATCTCGCCGGCGCGCAGTTTTTTCACCACTTTTTCCCAAACCGCCGCGCGCGATCCCGCCTCGGCCGGGTCCAGGCCTTCCAGCGAAAATCCCGCCGTTTTGAGCTTATTGTTGTGGCAAACGACGCAATATTGTTCGGTAAACGTCCTGCTTTGCGCCGCCGCCAGCGCGGACGCGATCACCGCCAGAATTGCAATCCGCGCCCGCATCTGATTTGAGAATTGCCTCCGGTAAGTACGATATATCATTGAGAGTAGGCGGTCAAGCTACTCAGAGAAAACGAATTCACGCCGTGCCCGGAGTCTTCCCTTTCTTCGCCAGCCTCGATAACGCCGCGAGCTGCCGCAGATACTCCCGCAGCGGCCGCGCCGGCGTTCCCCACATCACCTCGCCCGCGTGCACGATCTTCGACGTCAGCACCCCGCTGCCCGAGCCAACCACCGCGCCCGCCTCGATCTTCGCTTTATCGCCGACCCCGACCTGACCGCCGATCACCGCGTAATCGCCCACCTCCACCCCGCCTGAAAATCCGGTTTGCGCCGCGATCACCACGTGTCTGCCGATCTTGCAGTTGTGCGCCACATGCACCATGTTGTCGAGCTTCGTTCCTTCGCCGATCGACGTCACCCCCAGCGCCGCCCGATCCACGCAGGAATTGGCGCCGATCTCCACTCGATCGCCGATCTCCACCCACCCGATCTGCGGAAATTTGCGATATTCCCGCCCGGTAAGCACGAACCCGAATCCATCCGCGCCAATCACGCAGCCAGAATGCAAAATCACCTCGCGCCCGATCCGCGCCTGGCCATAAATCGTCACGTTGGGATAAATAATCGACCCTTCGCCGATTTCCACCTCATCGCCGATCGACGTTCCGGCGTGAATCGCCACCCGCGCCCCGATTCGCGCCCCGCGCCCGATCGTAACCAGCGGTCCGATAAAGGCGTCCCCCGCAATCTCGCAATTTTCCCCGATCACCGCGCTCGGATGAATGCCGCGCGGCGGCGCGCCGGCCGGATGAAGAATCGCGATCGCCCGCGCCATCGCCTCCCGCGGATCGAGCACGCGAATCACCGTCCGCCGGTCTTGGTTTGGAAAATCCGCGGGCACGAGCAGGCATCCGGCCCGCGATTCGCCCGCCTGTTTTAACGTGCGCTGGGTAATGAAGGAGAGGTCGGTTTCACGGGCCTCTTCAAGCCCCGCGGCGCCGGAAATCTCCCGATCGCCATCGCCTTCCCAGTTCGATTCGATCCGCCCGGCCAGTTCGCGTACGCGCATTTCTCTAGTGTGCTGGATCCGAACTCCCGAAAGGACACGCCGGAAAAATCCCGCCCTCCAAACCCGCCGAAGGCCACCGCGGCCCGACCATCTATCGGCCGCGCATTCGGATGACTTGGTCCAGTTGCTTGCGCGCCGATGAATCCGCCGGATCGCGGCGAATTTCGTCCTGGAACTGGCGCTGCGCCTCCGACAGCGCGCCCATCGTCCGGGCCATTTCCCCGATCCGCGCCGGCGATGCGCTTGCCGCGCGGGCGGCGGCCAGCTTTTCATGATCGGCCTGGCTCAATACGCGAAACGACGCCGTTCGCGCGCCCGCCGCGGTGCGGACCTCCCACATATATACCGCACCGCGGTCGAGCGGAACCGGCGCCAGCCATTCCGCGCCGGATATCGGAGCGCTATGCGCAATCTCTTTATGCGCCGCGTCGAAAATGAAAATTTGCGCGGCCTCGCCGCCGGTGTTCCGCCATTCGAAGATCGGCTGCTGCTCCTCGATGGCCTCGGAAACCGGATAAACCAGGGAAGTATCCGGATTCACCGGCAGATCGCGCAGCGCTTCCGGACGCGCCGGGGCCAGAAAGTCGCCCCAGCTCTGATGGCCCGCTTCGCGCAGCACCACCGGACTCAGAATCACGGCGACCAGCGCCGCGGTGGCCAGCACCGCAAATTGCGGCGTGCGAAAGAAGGCGAGCGCCCGGTCCGTCCACCTGGTTGCCTCGCGCGCGGGCGGCGGGATCAGCGTGCTCATCGCCGGCGCGTACGATTCGTAGGCGCGCAACTGGCGGGCGCAGGGCTCGCAAAGCGCGACGTGCGCCATCATGAATTCGCGCTCGGTCTCGTCGAGCTGATTCTCCACCCAGGCGTCCATCTGCTCGTAGCTCAGATGATCGTTGCGAGCCGCCGCAATGGCTCCGAGCAGAGCCTCGCCGGAAATGAGGGCGGCGACCGAGGCGCGGCACTGCGGGCACTCGCTCAGGTGCCGGTCCGCGGCGACGGTTTCCTCCGGCGCCAGCGCGCGATCCCGATATTTGACCATCTGCTCGCTGTTGAGATGATCCGCCATATTCTTGCCTCGCTTTCGCACGGCGCGCCCAAAGGCGCGAAATTAGCTGCGCGCCGATTTTTTTTCAAGCGCCAGCACCTTGGCCAGATGATTCTTCGCGACCATCCGTAAATTAATGACTTTTTGGGCCGATTCCAGGCCCATCAGGCGCGCGATCAGGCCGTCTTCAAGCGGCAATGCGTTCCACACGGCGGCGAAGCGCAGGCGAGGATCGGGCGAAAACGATAAATTGAGCTCGCGCGCGAGCAGATCGTAGTGGGCAGCCGAAAATTCGATCAGCGCCTCGATTTCAGCGATGGTTGCGACGCCGCAGGCCGCGAAAACCGCCACTTCGCCACGATCGGCGGCGCCTTTGGGTCCCTTGAGCACCGGCGGATTTAATAAGAACGGCAAAACCCAGCGCTTCGGCATCGTTTTGATCTCTTCCCACACCCGGCGGAGCTGCTCCAGTACGGAAAGCCGGTCGTCGATGCGCTCTTCAGGCGCCGGCGGATCCCAGCCCCGGCCGTCTTCGGCGGCGGCGAGCTCATCGAAAGCCATCTCGCGCGAGCCTTTTACGCCGAACAGCACGCCGGCGATCGAAACCACTTCGTCCAGGCGCGCGGGGCCGTCCAGATAGTCGAAGACGCCGCGCAGCAGGCGACCCCATCCGGCGGCGTCGAGGCGCCCGGCCAGCTCCGCTTTGGGCAGCGCGTCGCGGCCAAGGCGGCGCGGCTGTTCGATCAGTTCGCTGATGCGGCTGCCGGCTGCCGGGGGTTTGCTTCGCCAATCCGCCGGTCCGCAGATCCAGCCGAGCTGCTCATCGGATTGCCACATCGCCCAGCCAGGCTGCTTGCGAAAGAAGCGGCTGAGGCGGCCCTTCAGATCGGCCCAGCCGGGATTGCGCAGACGCCAGTAATCGCGGCAGCTATTGCGCGCGATGGTGGCGGCGTAGCCGGCCGGATCGTCGATGCGCGTATCGGCAGCGAGCGCCTTGAGAATTTTGACGGTGGCGTTCTGATAAACGTCCCAGGCGGCCTGCTGTTTTTCGCCGGATTGCGCGGCATCGAGCCGCACGCCGAAACGCTTTTCGACGATTTCGCGCGCCTTCGCATCCATGCGAGCGAAGACACCGGTCGCAGCGTCGGTCCAGGCGGCCTTCATCGATTTGTTTAGGATATCGCAGGCCGCGCGCGCGGGCGATCCGCGTTAATTCGGATTCAGCACGACCTTGATGCACTCATCCTGCTTGTCGCGGAACATGCGATAGGCTTCCGGGGCCTGATCCAGTTTCATGTGATGGGTGATGACGAAGCTCGGATCGATGTCGCCGGCCTGAATGCGCTCGAGCAGCGGGCGCATGTAGCGCTGCACGTGCGCCTGTCCGGTGCGAACCGTCAGACTCCGGTTCATCAGCGATCCCATGGGGAATTTATCGATGAATCCGCCGTAGACGCCTGCGACGGAAACGGTCCCGCCGTTGCGGCAGTTCATGATTGCCTGGCGCAGCGCGAAGGGGCGGTCCGTCTCCATCATCAGCGCCGTCTTGGCGCGATCGTACATATCGATGGGACCGGGCGCGTGCGCCTCCATTCCCACCGCGTCGATGCAGCGATCCGGCCCGATGCCGCCGGTCAAATCCTGCAAGGTTTCGTGTACGTCGCTCTCTTCGTAGTTGATGGTATCGGCGCCGACTTTTTCGCGCGCCATGCGCAGCCGCTCCGGGAAACGATCGATGCCGATGACCCGCTCGGCGCCCAGCAGAAACGCGCTGGCCATCGCGAACTGGCCTACCGGCCCGCAGCCCCAGACGGCAACCGTGTCGCCCGGCTCGATGCCGCACATATCAGCGGCCATGTAGCCGGTGGGGAAAATATCGGAGAGGAACAGAACCTTGTCGTCGGGCAGCTCGTCGGGAATCTTGAGCGGGCCGACGTCGGCGAACGGCACGCGCGCATATTCGGCCTGCCCGCCCGCATAGCCGCCGAGCAGGTGCGAGTATCCATAAACTCCGGCGACTCCGTGGCCCCACATTTTTTCGGCGAGCACCCAGTTCGGATTGGAATTTTCGCACGTGGAAAATAGTCCTTTGCGGCAGAAAAAGCAGGAGCCGCAGGCGATGGGAAACGGCACCACGACGCGGTCGCCGCGCTTCAGATTCTTAACGGCCGGGCCCACCTCGACCACTTCACCCATGAACTCGTGGCCGAGGATGTCGCCCTTCTCCATGCTTGGAATAAAACCGTTGTAGAGATGCAGATCGGAGCCGCAGATGGCCGTCGCGGTGATCTTCACGATGGCGTCGCGCGGATTGAGAATGGTCGGGTCCGGCACGTTTTCGACGCGGACTTCTTCTTTGCCCATCCAGCAGGTGGCTTTCATGGCGGCTCCTTAATGCGAAAGCGCGGGTTCCAACCCGCGCGTGGTCTCGAATCGCGGGCGAGGCTGCGTCGCCTGGCCGCGATAGGCGCGGGCGATTTCGCCGGTCTCCATCAGTTGCTTGAAGCGCCGCAAGTGCTGCTCCAGGCGCAGTTCCGGGCCGATGCCGGCGGCGCTGGCCGGTTTGGCAAGCAGCGCGAGAGGTCCGTCGATCTCCACTTCGCTGCGCACCAGCGTGCCGCGATCGCCGGCGGCGGGCGTGAATCGGATCGCAGCGCGCAGGCGCGTGGCCGAGCCTTCCGGCGATCGCCACTCGATATATTGATTCGGCTGATCGCGCACGATCTCGGTATCCACTTCAAGGGCCGGTCCGCCGCCGATTCTCGCGGTCCAGCGCCAACGATCATCGGCGAGCGGGCGCACCGATTCGAGGTACGGCTCAAGCTGCACGACGTTGGACAGATCGCGCCAGAACGGATACAGCTCCTCCGGCTTTTTTCCGATAAGAACTGTGGCGCTGGCGCGGAACGGTTTCCGGCGGCTGAGCTGCGTTCCGCACAGCACGTCGAGCGCGGTGACGCCCAGCACCGCCGCGGTTGCGGCGGCGACGCGGCCGCGCTTGGCGTCCCGCAAGGCAAACGCCTGGCCGAGCGATGCCAGATCGACGATGTCTCCGGCGACACGCGTCCAGAGCCACTCCGGACGGCTGGGCATGGAGAGAATGCCGACGCCCGCGGCGATTTCGCGCATCCCGTAGGCGCGCAGCACGTTGCGCCGGCGGTCCCGATCGCGGACGCCGATCACTTTTTCCATCGCGCGCGGCGCCACCAGTTCCGCCACGCCGAGCCCGATACTGAACCATCCCAATCCGTTGGCGAGTTGCCTGCCCACTCCGCCGCGCGGGCGGTGACCAGATTCGCGTTGCGTTACCATCGAAATCCTCCCGATGCGTGCTTATTACGGGGATGAGACGTTGAAGGGCCGCCAGGTGTGACGGGAAAAGATCGGGCTGACGTTACCAGGCGCGGTCTATTTAGAAAACCAGCCCAGCTCGGCCCATGTGGCGAAGCATTGTTCGACGCGGGCGCGCAGTTTATCGATCGGGAGGCGGCTGGCGCGGCAGCAGCTTGCCAGCGCCGCGCCGGCGGTCCGGCCGTCGCGCAAAGCCGAGAGCAGCGTAAACTCCTCGACGCTCAGGCGCCGGTAATAAATCGAAAAATCCAGCCGATGGACGGCGACGTAGATCCGCCTCGGCTTCATTCGCGCGGCGGAGCCGATCCGCCGCCGGACTTTTTTCAAAACCAGATTGCTGGCCGTTTCGTGCTCGCCGGCGTTGACGCTCAGGCGCAGCTTATCAACCGGATAATCAAGCGCAAGTAAACGGACGAAGGGCTGCAAACGGATTTTCAGCCTTGGTCCGGGCTCCAGCAGATCTTCGGGCCCGAGAACTCTTTCCTCCTTCGCATCCCAGGCTTCGATGTGCGCCCATTCGAGCCGGATCATATCGAGCGCGAGCGCCAGCCGGCGGCCCGCATATTCCGGATGCGCGCGCAACCACGATTCCAGGCGCGAGCCGAGATCGCGCAGCGTGAAAGATCGCGACGGGCAATCGGCAAGATAAGCGCGAATCAATTGGTCGAAGGCTCGTGGGCCGGTGACGGCGCGCAGCCCGGGGAAATCCTCGTGCATCGAATCGATCAGGCGGTACCAGTAGCTGCGCCGGTAGATTTCCAGGCGCTCGCGCGCGGTGAGGTGCGCGTTCGACTTGATGAATCCGGCGGCGGGCGCGGGAACGCCGCCGGGAACGAGCGGCGCCATCAAGGCTTGCGCGAATTTTTTTTGCAGCTCAACCAGCTTCATTGAATGCCGTGGAGAGCGCGCTCAAGGCGGGCGCGTATTTTTCCGCTTTTCGCGCTTCGGCGTGGACTTCCTCGAAGGACGGGATGCGATCGTCCCATTCAAGCAGCGTCGCCGTGGGACCGATGCGGCGGATTGCGTGCTCGTACAGTTTCCAAACCGGGTCGATCACCGGATGGTCGTGCGTGTCGAGAATGTATTTCTGAAATTTCGAATGGCCGGCGATATGGATCTGCGCGACGCGATCCGCGGGAATGCTGTTCAGATAAGTGTACGGGTCGAAATCGTGATTGCGCGAGGAGACATAGATATTGTTGACGTCGAGCAGGATGCCGCAGTCGGCGCGCTCCACGACTTCACTTAGAAATTCCCATTCGGTCATCTCCGAAACGTGAAATTCGGCGTAGCTTGAAACATTTTCGACGGCGATGGGGACTTCCAGATAATCCCGCGCCTGGCGGATTTTTCGCGCCGTGAGCTTTGCGGCTTCAAACGTATAGGGCATCGGCAGAAGATCATGGCTGTAGGTTCCGTCGACGCTGCCCCAGCAGAGATGATCGGTGAGCCACGGCGTCTTGGTTCGCTTCACCAACGCCTTGAGACGCTTGAGGTGCTCGCGGTTCAGTTTTTCCGCCGAGCCGAAATAGGCCGAGACGCCGTGCTGAACGACGCGGTACTGTTCGAGGATCCGATCGAGAATCGCCAGCGGGCGCCCGCCGTCGATCATGTAATTTTCCGAGATGATCTCAAACCAGCCGACCACCGGCCTGTTCTTCAGGATGTGATCGTAGTGCGCCAGGCGCAGACCGATGCCGATTCCGTAATCGGTAAAGCCGTTGAACCGGTTGGCGGGCATGGAAGATGCGAGGCCGGAGATCGGCCGGCCCGGGCGAGAAAGGCGCCAATTACTTCTTATTGGAGCCGTCGGTGGCGCAGCCGCCCTTGCCTTTGCAGGAATTTTTTCCGGCGCATCCGTTGTCGCCGCTCTTGCAGCCGCCTTTTCCTTTGCAGGAGTTCTGTCCGGCGCAGGCGTGTTTTTCGGCCACCGCTTTTTTCGCCTTGGCCTTGGAGGGTTGCTGCGGATTGTCCTGCGCGTTGACGCGCGCCATGGTGCCGCTGAGCAGCCCCGTCATGGCTGCCGCCAGCACCAGCGATTTCTTGGAAATTTCCATGGTTGTAAGCTCCTTGTCAGGTATCGAAAACTGGACGCCCGGAGACCCGTTCAGGTCACCTTACCATTATAGGCGGGATGCGCGCGTCCGGAACAAACCCGCCGCGCGCCGGACGCTTTCGAGGAATGTTACATCGCTGCTATCCTGAAATTTCCCATGCTTCGAGTCCGATTCGCGCCCTCCCCGACAGGATACCTGCACATTGGCAGCGCGCGGACGTTCATCTTTAACTGGCTGTACGCGCGCCACAACGGCGGCGCGATGATTCTGCGCATCGACGATACGGATCTGGAACGCAATACGCAGGAATCGCTCGACTCGATTTTCGACGGGCTGAAATGGCTCGATTTGAATTGGGATGAATTTTACCGCCAGTCCGAGCGCGGGGATAAGCATCGCGAGATGGCGATGAAAATTTTCGAGAAAGGACTGGCGTATCGCGATTTCACGCCGGCTGCGGGCGATCTGGAAGAAAAATCGCACGCCGGCGGGCCGTGGCTGTTTCATCCGGAGATGCGCGGGCTTTCGCGCGCCGAAAGCGATCGCCGCGCCGCGGCGGGCGAGCCGTTCGTGCTGCGTTTCCGCGTTCCGCGCGAGCGCGAAGACAAGGTGATCTTCAACGATCTGGTCTACGGCGAGCAGCTCAAGGCGACGGCCGATATGGAAGATTTCGCGCTGCTGCGTTCAACCGGCGCGCCGACCTATCACATGGCGAGCTGCGCCGACGACGCCGACCTGCGCATCAGCCACATTATTCGCGGTCAGGATCATCTGACCAACACATTCAAGCACGTGCTGATTTTCAAGGCGCTCGGCGTCGAGCCGCCGAAGTTCGCGCACCTGCCGCTGCTGATCGCCCCCGATGGATCGAAATTATCCAAGCGCAAGCATGGGCCGGTGGTCAGCGTCACCACCTATCGCGACGCCGGATTTTTGCCGCACGCCTTCGTGAATTTCGTGGTGCTGCTCGGATGGTCGCCCAAAAACGACCGGGAGGTGATGTCGCGGGCGGAGCTGATCGACGCGTTTTCGCTGGAAGGCGTGAATCGCAGCAACGCGACCGTGAATTTCACCGCCGAAGATCCGTTCGATCCCAAGGCGGTGTGGCTGAACGCGGAGACGATCCGCACCATGCCGGTTGAGGAGTTGGCAAAAGCGCTGGCGCCGTTTGCGCCCAAGCCCGACCTCTGCAAACTGCGGAAAATCGCGCCGCTGATTCAGGAGCGGATCAAGCTGCTGCGCGACGTGCGCGAGGTCGCCGATTTTTTTTTCGTCGACGAGCTTCCGCCGTATCCGGCCTCGGAGCTGGTTCCGCAAAAGGGAACGCCGGAGCTGGCGAAATCGGTCTTGCGGGAGGCGCGAAAGATTCTGGAGACGGCAACGTTCGAGCCTGACGCGCTTGAAGCGGCGCTGAAAGCGGGAGCGGAAAAGTTGAAAATCAAAACCGGCCAGATGTATCAGCCGGTTCGCGTCGCGGTGTGCGGGCGCAAAGTGGCGCCGCCGCTGTTTGCGACGCTGGCCGCGCTGGGGCGCGAAACGGCGCTCGATCGAATGGATCGCGCCATCGGGAAATTATGAGCCAGGCGTGCGTAAATCCTGCGTTCCCTGAGATGGAATTATGACGATCGCGAACCAGGCCACCACTTCGAACTTCATCCGCGACAAGATCATCGAGGATCTCAAGACCAATCGATACGGAGGGCGCGTGCAGACGCGCTTTCCCCCGGAGCCGAACGGGTACCTGCACGTCGGCCATGCGAAATCCATTCATCTGAATTTCGGGCTGGCGAAGGAGTTCGGCGGCCAATGCAATCTGCGCTTTGACGACACCAATCCGACCAAGGAAGAAACCGAATACGTCGAATCGATCATGGAAGATGTCCGCTGGCTGGGCGGCGAATGGGCCGGCGTGTACTACGCATCGGATTATTTCGGCCAGCTCTATGAGTGGGCCGTGCAGTTGATCAAGGCGGGAAAAGCGTATGTGTGCGATCTTTCGCCGGAACAGGTCCGCGAGCAGCGCGGAACGCTGACCGAACCGGGCAAGGAGAGCCCGTACCGCAACCGCAGCGTGGAGGAAAATCTGGATCTGTTCGAGCGCATGAAGGCCGGAGAATTTCCCGACGGCTCGCGCACGCTGCGCGCCAAGATCGACATGGCCTCGCCGAACCTGAACCTCCGGGATCCGATCATGTATCGCATCCTGCACGCCAGGCATCATCGCACCGGCGACGCATGGTGTATTTATCCCACCTACGATTTCGCGCACGGGCAGTCGGATTCGATCGAACGCATCACCCATTCGATCTGCACGCTGGAGTTCGAGGATCATCGCCCGTTGTACGACTGGTACATCGAGCAATTGGGAATTTATCACCCCCAGCAGATCGAGTTCGACCGCCTCAACCTTACTTATACGCTGCTGAGCAAGCGGAAGCTGCTGCAACTGGTGCGCGAGGGACACGTCCGCGGCTGGGACGATCCGCGCATGCCGACCATCTGCGGAATGCGCCGCCGCGGCTACACGCCGGAAGCGCTGCGGAATTTCTGCGCCCGCATCGGCGTATCCAAGACGAACGGCACGACGGAGCTTTCTCTGCTCGAATATTTCGTGCGCGACGATCTGAACCGGCGGGCGCCGCGCGCGATGGCGGTGCTGAAGCCGCTGCGCGTCGTCATCGACAATTATCCGGAAGGGCAAACCGAGTGGATGGAGGCGGTGAATAATCCCGAGGACGCAAGCGCCGGGACGCGCCAGGTGCCGTTTTCGCGCGTCCTGTACATCGAGCAGGACGATTTCCGCCAGGATCCGCCGAAGCAGTATTTTCGCCTGTCGCCAGGGCGCGAGGTGCGGCTGCGCTACGGCTACTTCATCACCTGCACCGGCGTGGTGAAGAACGATCGCGGCGAGGTGAGCGAAGTGCATTGCCGCTACGATCCGGCCACGCGCGGCGGAAACGCTCCCGACGGGCGCAAGGTGAAGTCGACCATCCATTGGGTTTCGGCCGCGCACGCCATCGAGGCCGAGGTGCGGCTTTACGAAACGCTGTTCACGCGCGAAGATCCAAACGAAGTGGAGGAAGGCGGCGATTTCACCGACAATCTGAATCCGAACTCGCTTGAGGTGATTTCGGAGGCGAAGATCGAGCCGGGCCTCGCCGCGGCCGCCGCGGGCGAGCGCTTTCAATTCGAGCGCCTGGGATACTTCGCGGTCGATCCGGATACGACGCCGGGAAAACCCGTCTTCAATCGCACCGTGGGATTGAAGGATACCTGGGCGAAAATCGAAAAACGTCAATGATCATCCTTGGCTTGGGCGGTCTTTTGCGCGATGCCGCGAGCGCCGTTTTGAAAGACGGCGAAATCTGCGCGGCGATTGAAGAAACGAAGCTGGATCGCGGGCACGCGCCGGGAAGCCTGCCGCGCGCCTCGATTCAGGAATGCCTCCGGCTGGCCGGAGCGCGCCACGAAGACGTCGCCTGCGTCGCGGTGGCGCGGCCGTTCACGCGCGGCGCCGAATCGTATTTCCATCTGGAGCTGCGCGACCGCTTTCCGAACAGCGAAATCGTCGTGGTGGAGCATCATCAGGCGCACGCCGCGTCCGCTTTTTACGCGTCGCCCTTTGAAGAGGCGGCGGTGCTGACGCTCGATCACGCCGGCGATTTTCGCTGCGGCGCGAAGTGGCAGGCCCGCGACAGCCAGATCCAGCTTGAAAAAGAGTGGTATTATCCCGATTCGCTGGCGCGGCTGTATCGCGCGGTGACGGAACTGATCGGCTATCGCGCCGGAGCCGACGAGCACAAGGTGCAGTGGCTTTCGACCTCGGGCGACGAATCGCTGGCGCCGCTGTTTGCGGAAATTCTCAGGAATTCGCCGCGCCTGGACGGGGCTTATTTCGACAGCCGGGGCAGCTTCAGCCGGAAATTTTTCGATCGCGTAGGCGACGCGCCCCATCCGGCGATCGCGCGCGGCTTGCAGAAGGCGGTGGAGCAGGCGGTGTTCGATCTGGCGGGCGAAGGCGAAAATCTGTGCCTGGCCGGAGGGCTTTTTTTCAACGCGCTGCTGGTGGAGGCGCTGGAAAAATCAGGACGCTGGAAAAATGTTTTCGTGCAGCCCGCCGCCGGAAACGCCGGAACCGCGCTCGGCGCGGCCTATTACGCCTGGCACGGCCTGAGCCGCCACCCCCATCGCGGCCGGAGGTCGTCGCTGCTGCTGGGGCCGAGCTATGGCGCCGAAGAGATCAAACAGGTGCTGGAAAACTGCAAACTGCGGTTCCAGTATTTGCGCTCCACCGGCGAGCTGCTGGCGCGGGCGGTGCGGATGCTGGGCGAGCACAAGATCGTCGCCTGGATGCACGGGCGGATGGAGTTCGGCCCGCGCGCGCTCGGCAATCGCAGCATTCTGGCCTCGCCGCTCGATCCTTATTCCACCGAAAATCTGAACGTCTATATCAAACATCGCGAGCCGTTTCGAAAATTTGCGGCTTCGGTTCCGGCGGAATTGGCGCCGGAGTATTTCGACGCCGGACCGAACGCGCGCAATCTGGCGACGGTGGGCCGGGTGCGCCCGGCGCATCGCAAGACGTTCGAAGCGGCGATTCTCGGCGAGGATATCGTGCGCGTGCACACCGTTTCTGAAAGCGACAATCCTCTCTACCATCGCCTGCTGCACGAGGCGGGCAAGGCCACCGGCCTGCCGGTGCTCTACAACACCAGCTTCAATCTGTTCGGCGATCCGCTGGTTTCCACGCCTCGCGATGCGGTGCGGAGCTTCTATTCCTCCGGCATCGACGCGCTGTTTGCCGGAAATTTTCTGTTGGAGAAATAGGGCATGGCGAAGAAAAAGGCGGTGGCCTATCGCAACGCCGGCGTGGATATCGATGAAGCGGACCGCGCGGTCAAATCCATCCGCCGCATGGCGCGGGCCACCTTCCGTCCGGAGGTGCTCACCGATATCGGCAGCTTCGGCGCCGGATTCCTGTTGCGGGGATTTCGCGATCCCGTGCTGGTTTCCTCCGCCGACGGCGTCGGCACCAAACTGAAGCTTGCCTTCCTCACCGGCCGGCATTCCACCGTCGGCGAGGATCTGGTGAATCACTGCGTGAATGATATCGCGGTGCAGGGAGCGTCGCCGCTGTTTTTTCTGGATTATTTCGCGGTCGGAAAACTGGACGCGAAGGTCGCCGCGCAGGTGATCTCCGGCATCGCCCGCGGCTGCCGCGCCAACGGCTGCGCGTTGATCGGCGGCGAAACCGCGGAGATGCCGGGATTTTACGCGCCCGGCGAATACGATCTGGCGGGCTTCATCGTCGGCGCGGTGGAGCGAAAACAAATGCTGACCGGCGCCCGGATTCGCACAGGCGACATCTTGATCGGGCTGCCCTCCACCGGTTTGCACACCAACGGATATTCCCTTGCGCGCAAGCTTCTGTTCGATGTGGCCAGGCACAAACCGGCGACCGTTCTCAAAGAGCTGGGCGGCAGTATCGGCGATGAGCTGCTGAAGCTGCATCGCAGTTATTTGAAACCACTGCGCGCGCTGCACCAGGCCGGATTGCTCAAGGGCGCGGCGCACATCACCGGCGGTGGAATCACGGACAATGCGCCGCGCATCCTGCCGAAAGGATTGGGCGTTCGCATTCGCAGGAACTCCTGGCCCGTGCCGCCGGTTTTCGAGCTGCTGCGCCGCATCGGCGGCATTCCGGAAGACGACTGGCGGCGCACGTTCAATCTCGGAATCGGGATGATCGTGGTCGTGTCGCCGCGAAAACTGGCGGGGGCAGCGAAGATTCTCGACTCGCTGCGCGAGCCCTGGCACTCGATCGGCGAAGTGATTCGCGGATCGGGCGTTATCTATCAATGAAGCGCTTGGGAATCTTGCTGTCCGGCCGCGGATCGAATCTCTGCGCCATCGCCGGCGCAATCGAGGCCGGAAAACTCGACGCCGAGATCGCCGTCGCCATTTCCAACCGGCCGGAAGCGCGGGGAATCGCCGCGGCGGCCGAACGCGGATTGAACGCGCGCGTCATCCCCTCGCGCGGCCTCGATCGCGAAATTTACGATCGCCTGCTCATCGACGAGCTGCGCGCCAACGGCGTCGATCTGGTTTGTCTGGCGGGCTACATGCGCATTTTAAGCGGCCATTTCATCCGCGAATTTTCCATGCGGATTTTAAACATTCATCCTTCGTTGCTGCCCGCGTTTCCGGGACTCGACGCGCAGCACCAGGCGATCGAGCACGGCGTCAAATTTTCAGGCTGCACGGTTCATTTCGTCGATGAGGGGCTCGATTCCGGTCCCATCATCCGGCAGGCGGTGGTCCCGGTTTTCGATTCCGACGATGCCGATTCGCTGGCGGCGCGCATTCTCGAACAGGAGCACGTGATTTATCCCGAGGCGATCGCGCTGGTGCTTTCCGGAAATTTTCGAATTGAAGGCCGCCGCGTGATCGACCAGCGTGGGTCCTGATTCGCTTAGGCGCGCGGCCGGTTGTCGATGACGCGCCGCGCTTTTCCGGCGGCCGTCCGCTCGATGGAATTGGGATCGAGCACGCGCACCTCCGCCGAAATCCCGATCAGTGATTTGATATGCGCGCGGAGCTGCTTCGCGATGGCCTCTTTGTCCCGCGTATCGCAGCCGCGCCGGAGCTCGGCCCGAACTTCCATCGCATCCAGGTGCCCCTGCCGCGAAATCACAAGCTGATAGAACGGCGCCAGGCGCTCCTGCCGCAGCACGAGTTCCTCGATCTGCGTGGGAAATACGTTGACCCCGCGAATGATCAGCATATCGTCGGAGCGGCCGGTGATCCGGCCCATCCGCCGCATGGAACGAGCCGTCGGCGGCAGCAGCCGCGTCAGATCGCGCGTGCGATAGCGGATCACCGGCATGGCTTCCTTGGTCAGCGATGTGAACACCAGCTCGCCGTGCTCGCCGTCGTTGAGCGCGGCGCCGGTCGCCGGATCGATGATCTCGGGGTAGAAATGATCCTCCCAGATCACCGAGCCGTCTTTGGTTTCGACGCACTCGCTGGCCACGCCCGGTCCCATGACTTCGGAAAGCCCGTAGATATCGACGGCGTCGATGTTCCAGCGCGTTTCGATTTCGGCGCGCATCGATTCGGTCCACGGCTCGGCGCCGAAGATGCCGGTTTGAAGCGAGGTTGACGTCGTGTCGATGCCCTGGCGATCGAACTCATCGCTGATGGTCAGGAAATAGGACGGCGTCACCATGATGACCGCCGGGCGCAGGTCGCAAATGAGCCGCACCTGCTTCTCGGTCTGCCCTCCCGACATCGGAATCACCGTGCAGCCGAGCTGTTCGGCGCCGTAATGACAGCCCAGGCCGCCGGTGAACAGGCCGTAGCCGTAAGAGATCATCACGATATCGCCCGGGCGCCCGCCCGCGGCGCGAATCGAGCGCGCGACCAGCCCGGCCCAGGTATCGAGATCGCGCCGGCTGTATCCGACCACCGTCGGTTGCCCGGTGGTGCCGCTGGAGGCGTGGACGCGGGCCACGCGCTCGCGCGGGAGCGCGAACATTCCATAGGGATAATGTTTCCGCAGATCGTCCTTGGTGGTGAAGGGAAATTTTCGTAAATCCTCGAACGTCTTGAAGTCGTCCGGATGCACGCCCGCCGCATCGAACGCCTTTCGATAATGGACGACGTTTTCGTAAGCGTGATGCAGCGACCATTTCAGCCGCTCCAGTTGGCAGGCGGCCAGCTCGTCGCGGCTCGCGCGCTCCATCGGTTCGAGATCGGCCGGATCGGGCGGATCACGCCGCGTCATGGGAGGTATCCACGATTGTGCCGCCCACCTGCCGCGACCGCCCGCGGAACAGCGCGATGCGCTGGCCCTTCTGATTGGTCACCAGCACGTCGTATACGCCGCTGCGCCCGGCCAGGGCCTGCTCGGTTGCTTCCGCCGTCAGCTCGTCTCCCTCGTAGGCCGGCGCCAGAAAATCGATGAGGCATCCCGCGGCGACGGTGCGAAGATTATGGCTGTTGCAGGCGAACGCGAAGGCGCTGTCGGCCAGGGTGAAGATGAAACCGCCATGGCAGGTCGCATGGCCGTTGGTCATCTCCGGGCGGATGGTCATGGCGAGTTTCGCGTAGCCGGGGCGGACCGCGAGGATGCGCATGCCGAGGGATTGCGAGGCGCGATCTTCCAAAAACATTTTTTGCGCTGCTTGTTCGGCGAGCAGTTGCGTTGAGGTCGGCGTCGCTTTCTCGCCCGCATCCGGCCGCGCCATCATGCGCCCCTGAAATTCGGCGCGCGTTTTTCGAGAAACGCCGCCACGCCTTCCTGATAATCCCGGCTCCGGCCAAGCTCGCGCATGAAGTCGCGCTCCAGCTCGAGCTGCTGCTCCAAGCGATTGTTCACCGAGGCATAAATCGCTTCCTTGATGCGCGCCAGCCCGCGCGTCGGGCCGGATGCAAGCTGCGCCGCGATCGCCCCGACGGTGTTCGGAAACTCGGCGTCGTCGACGGCGCGCCAGATCAATCCCCACTGCGCCGCCTGCTCGGCCGGAATTTTTTCGCCGAGCATGGAGATGCCCATGGCGCGCGCGACGCCCACCAGGCGCGGGAGAAAATAGGTGCCGCCGGTGTCCGGAATCAGGCCGAGTTTGCAGAAAGGCTCGATGAAGCTCGCCGACTTCGCCGCGATCACGATATCGCAGGCCAGCGCCACCTGAACGCCCGCGCCCGCCGCGACGCCGTTCACCGCGGCGATCACCGGCAGGGGCAGCGCGCGAAGACTGCGCACCAGAGGCGCATAATATTTTTCGATCGATTCCCCCAGATCCACCTCGCCGCCCGGGCTGACCGCGCGATCGCCCAGGTCCTGGCCCGCGCAAAATCCGCGGCCGGCGCCGGTCAACACCAGCACGCGGGCGCTTGAATCCTCGCGCGTTTTTTCCAGCGCCTCGCGGACCTCCAGATGCATCGCGACATTGAAGCTGTTCAGCTTATCGGGACGATTCAGCGTCAGCCGCGCGATGCCGTTCTGAATCTCGAACACAATATTTTCGTGGGGCATCAGTTGTCCTGGTCAAAGTCCAATTTAACTTGATTGGTCAGCGGATGGCTTTGGCAGGTGAGGACAAATCCGCGCCGCACTTCCTCCGGCTCCAGCGAGTAATTGACGTCCATCTCGACCTGCCCGGCGATCAGCTTCGACCGGCACGTCGCGCAGACGCCGCTTTTGCAGGAATAGCGAAGCTCGATGCCGCGCTTGAGCGCCGCGTCCAGAATCGACTCGCCGCCGCGGGCCATGGTGAACGAACGCTGCCGTCCATCGGCGGTAAGGGTCACCTCGCAATCGCCGATGGCCGCCGCGGCGGGCGCGGTGACGGTCGGTTTAGGCGGAGCGGCGGCGGCGCTGAACAGCTCGATTTTCACGCGCGATTCGGGAACACCCATCGCCTTCAGCTTGCGCGCCAGCGCTTCCGCCATCTGCTGCGGCCCGCAGATGAAAATCGCGTCGAGATCGGCGGCGCAGCCGAGCCGGTTCAGCAGCATCTCGCATTTTTCCGGAGTCAGGCGGCCATTGAACAGCTCGCATTCCTGATGCTCCCGCGTCAGCACGTGCGCCAGTTGGAAGCGGCCGAGGAATTGATCCTTCAAATCCGCCAGTTCGTCGCGGAACAGGATCGATTCCGACGTCCGGTTGCCGTAGAACAGGGCGAAGCTGCTGCGCGGCTCGGCGATCAGCGTGGTTTTGAGAATCGAAAGCACCGGCGTGATCCCGCTGCCGGCGGCGAAGGCGGCATAATGCTTGCGATTTTCCGCCGCGAGCGGAACATAAAAATGCCCGGCGGGCGGCATCACTTCAAGCGTCGCGCCCGCTTTCAGATTGGCCGCGGCCCACTGCGAAAAAACGCCGCCGGGCAGCAGCTTGATGGCGACGCGCAGAGTCTGGTCCTGTACGGCGGAGCAGATCGAATAGGAGCGGCGCACCTCCTCGCCGCCGATGCGCGCGCGCAAGGTGAGATGCTGGCCCTGCGTGAAACGGAACAGCTCGCGCCACGGCTGGGGGACGTCGAACGTGACGACGATGGCCTCCGCCGTTTCCGGCTCGACGGCGCGAATCAATAAAGGATAAAAGCTGCTGCGGCCGGCCGGCCCGGTTTTCGGTTCAATGACGCTTAAAGACATCGAAAGGCTCCAGGCAGGCGCGGCATTTATAGATCGACTTGCAAGGAGTCGATCCGAAACGGCTGATCATTTCCGTGGCGCGCGATCCGCAGCGCGGGCAGGCGACATTTTCGATCTGAACCAGCGCGGAGGGCGGCGGCGCAATGCCGGATTCGTGAAGGCGCCGGCGGCCGCCTTCGCTGATCCAATCCGTGGTCCAGGGCGGGGAAATTTTCGTCTCCAGCCGGATTTTTTCGACCCCGCGCGCCAGAAGCGCCTCGCGAATATCCCGCGCGATCACTTCCATCGCCGGGCAACCCGAGTAGGTCGGCGTGATGGTAACGACCAGCTCATCATCGTTCCAGTGAACATCGCGGACAATTCCCAGATCGACCACGGAAACCGCCGGAATCTCCGGATCGGCAACCTCCTCGAGCCAGCCCCAGACCTGCGCGGCGTCGGGCCGGACCCTCACCACTTCGCCCCCGGATAAGCTCGCTGCAAAAACTGCATTTCGGCGAGAATGTGGCCCAGATTTTCGGAATGGATGCCGCGTTTTCCTCCGCGCTGCATCCAGCTTTGTTTCGGAACCTCCAGCGTCCCTTCGCGAAAGACGCGCGAAACCTCGTTCAACCAGGGCTCACGCAGCGCGGCTAGGTCGCAGCCGATGCCGGCCTGTTGCATCTCTTTGTCAAGCGCGTCCATTTCAAAAAGCTCGCCCGTGTACATCCACAAATCATCGGCGGCCTGCTGCATCCGCGCGTGACTTTCCTCGGTGCCGTCGCCGAGCCGCAGGATCCAGTCCGTGGAGCGGCGCCGGTGATAGGCGACTTCCTTGAGCGCCTTGGCGGCGATCCCGCCGATACGCTCGTCTTTTGAGGCGCTCAGTTTTTCGAGCAGAAGCCGATGCCAGAGGTCGAAGAAAAACTGCCGCGCCATGGTGTGCGCAAAATCTCCGTTGGGCTGCTCCACCAACAGAACGTTACGAAACTCGCCCGCATCGCGCAAAAACGCAATCTGGTCCTCGTCGCGGCCGGTAAGCTCGCCCGCGTAGCCGAGCCACAGCCGCGCCTGCCCCAACAGATCGAGAGCCACATTGGTCAAGGCGATATCTTCCTCCAGCACCGGACCGTGGCCGCACCACTCCCCCAGCCGCTGGCTGAGAATCAGCGCGTTATCGCCGAGCCGCAATAAATATTCCGGTAAGCTCAAAGGTGTTTCACTTCATCGGGAACTTCGTAGAAGGTCGGGTGGCGATACGGTTTGCTGGCGGCGGGCTCAAACAGCGGTCCCTTTTCGCTGGGGCTTGAGGCCGTGATGTCGCTGGATTTCACCACCCAGATGCTGACCCCTTCGTTGCGGCGCGTGTAGACGTCGCGAGCGTTATTGAGCGCCGTTTCGGCGTCCGGCGCGTGCAGGCTCCCGGCATGCTGATGCGCCAGGCCGTGCTGGCCGCGAATAAAAACCTCCCATAAAGGCCATTCGTTCATGCCGCCGCCTTGTTCTCGTGTTTTTTGGCGTATGCCATCGCCGCCTCGCGAACCCAGGCGCCTTGTTCATGCGCCTCGATCCGTGCGCGCAGCCGGTCCCGGTTGCAGGGGCCGTTGCCCTGAATCACATTCTTGAACTCTTGCCAATCGATTTCGCCGAAATCGTAATGGCCGCGCACGGCGTTCCATTTGAGCTTCGGATCGGGAAACGTCAGCCCCAGATATTCGCCCTGCGGCACGGTCTGATCCACGAATTTTTGCCGCAAGCCGTCGTTGGAGACGATTTTGATTTTCCATTTTGTCGACTGCTCGGCGTGCGGCGATTCGCTGTCGTGCGGCCCGAACATCATCAGCGACGGCCACCACCAGCGATTCAGCGCGTCCTGCGCCATTGCCTTCTGTTCCTTGGTTCCGCGGCAAAGCGTGAGCAGAATTTCGTAGCCCTGGCGCTGGTGAAAGCTTTCTTCCTTGCAGATGCGCACCATGGCGCGCGCGTACGGGCCATACGAGCAGCGGCACAGCGCGATCTGATTGATGATCGCCGCGCCGTCCACCAGCCAGCCGATCGCCCCGATGTCGGCCCAGGTGAGCGTCGGGTAATTGAAGATGCTCGAATATTTGGCCTTGCCGGAGTGAAGATCGGCGATCATCTGATCGCGCGAGACGCCCAGCGTTTCCGCCGCGCTGTACAGATAAAGACCATGCCCGGCTTCGTCCTGCACCTTCGCCAGCAGGATTGCCTTGCGGCGCAACGAGGGAGCGCGCGTGATCCAGTTGCCTTCGGGAAGCTGGCCGACGATCTCGGAATGCGCGTGCTGCGAAATCTGCCGGATCAGCGTCTTGCGATACCCCTCCGGCATATAATCCTTCGGTTCGATTTTGATGCCGCGGTCGATGCGGTCTTGAAAAATTTCGTCGGGGGTCATGAAAGCGCCTCTATGGATATTGTGATACAGATTTTAGCTTTCAGGGGCAATTGTGTATCACATCCTCGAACGGTGGTCGCTCTGCGGCAGAAACCGTAAGTATAAAACACGGAGTATACCGGACGGGCAGGGCAGCTCGCCCTTCGCTTGGGGACGATCCTACAAGCCGATCCTCTAAAATGAAAAACTCATGGCCCGCATCTTGATGGTGACGCCGGAGGCGTCGCCGTTCGCCAAAACCGGGGGCCTGGGCGATGTGCTCGGCTCGCTCCCGGCGGCGCTGGCCGCGCGCGGGGAAGATGTCGCCGTGCTGCTGCCGCGCTACCGGATCGCCCATGTTTCGGGCCTGGATCGCATCCGCCACGCCATGCCCGTCTCCATGGGACCGCATCGCTTTTCCGTGGACGTCGATCTGGTGATGCATCGCGGCGTGCGCTATCTCTTTCTCGATTGCCCGCCGCTGTACGATCGGGCGGGGATTTACAACGAGGGCGGCTGGGATTACGCCGACAATCATATTCGCTTCGGCTTGCTGAACCGGGCGGCGCTTGAAATCGCCAGAAACATTTTTCGCCCGGATGTTTTCCACTCGCACGATTGGCAGGCCGGGCTTCTGCCCCTTTATTTGCGCTCGACTTTGGCGGGCGATCCGACGTTTTTAGGATTGAAGTGCATCCTGACCATTCACAATCTCGGCTATCAGGGCAATTTTCCACCGGGCGCGATGTACGATCTGGGAATTGACCCCTCCCTTTACCATCCCGAAGGCATCGAGTTTTACGGACGGATCAGTTTTTTGAAAGCCGGCGTGGTTTGGGCCGACACCGTGACCACGGTGAGTCCGACGTATGCGCGCGAGATCCAGACGCCGGAGTTCGGCTTTGGATTCGACGGCCTGCTGCGCTCGCGCGCCTACAAATTGGCCGGCATCCTAAATGGAGTCGATTACGAGGAGTGGGACCCGCGGCGCGATCCGAATATTCCGGCGCATTATTGGATCGACGATCTTGCCGGAAAAGCGGAATGCAAACGCGAGCTGCTGGCGGAGCTGGGCCTGCCGCAGCGCGAGGACCGTCCGCTGATCGGAATCGTATCCCGCTTCGCGCATCAGAAGGGATTCGATTTGCTCGGCGGGATCGGGGCGCCGCTGGCAGAAGAGAATCTCGCTTTTGCGGTGCTGGGGTCGGGAGAAGCGGCAATCGAAGATATGTTCCGCCGCTTCGCCTACCTGCACCCGGGCAAATTCGGCGTGCGGATCGGATACGATAACGGGCTGGCGCATCGCATCGAGGCCGGCTCCGATATGTTTTTGATGCCCAGCCGCTATGAGCCGAGCGGGTTGAGCCAGATGTACAGCCTGCGCTATGGAACGCTGCCCATCGTGCGCGCCACCGGCGGGCTCGAAGATTCGGTCGACGACGAAACCGGATTCAAGTTCCGGGACTACGCGCCCGCGGCGTTGCTTGCGGCGATTCAAAAAGCGGCCGGCGCATTCGAAGATCGCCAAACCTGGCAATCTCGAATGCGCCGGGCAATGTTGAAGGATTTTTCCTGGAACGCGTCGGCCGCCCGCTATCAGGATCTGTACCGATCCTGACGGCGGTTATTTATTTATCGGCCGCGTCCGCCGCCATGGAATCCACCGCCGAATCCAGCGCCCCCGTGGAAGCCGCCGCCCATGATTCCAGGGCGCGCGCCGCCATAGAATCCGCCGCCGATCCGGCCGGCCGCGAATCCTCGCGCGCCGCCAAAGGCCGGCCCCTGGTGAAATTCGCGTCCCGCGAATCCGTTATGCGCCATGATTCCCGGATGGAATCCAGGGCCGAAGTGCACCGGATGCCCCACGTAGCCGTAGTATCCAAAGCCATACAGCGGAGCGTAGCCGACGAACCCCGGGGCGAAGAAGCCCCAGCCGAACGGATCCCAGAAAATACCGTCACCGGGAATCCAGGTGTAGGCCGCAAACCACGGGCTCCAATACCAGCCCGGACCATACCAGCCTGGCCCGCCGTAAGCGTAAGCTCCGGCCGTCTTCACGTTGGCTTCCGCCAGGTAAGCCGACCGCAAGCTGGACCAGCGATAGAACGCGTCCTCATTTTTATCTTTGTTGAAGCCTTCGATTTTCGATTTGCCGTTGACGTTCATTGCCAGCTCATGACCGCCCTGCACGGTTCTCTCCTTGCCATTGAGGGCGACCTTCGCCCGGCCGTCCCAAACGCGAATGTCGCCATTGTTCGCGTTAAACTCATACAGGCCTTTGGTCTCGATGCGAGCGTTGGCGCCATCGACGGCGACTCCGATCTGATCGTTCTTGAAGACCTGATCGGCTTCGATCATCGCGCGCCCTTGCTGCACGGTGAAATGAATCGTTCCGAGCTCGAGCGAATCGGCCGTAACCGTACTGTTGTTATCGACGCGCAGGAGCACTCCCGGCGTCAAAAGAACTTCCACCCTGCCATCCTGAGTCGTCAATGTCTGGCCGGGCTGCATTTCCGTGCCAATCGAAGTATTGCCGAGCATTTGACCCGCCAGTTCCGCGCGGCCTTCTACGTAGTTAATTGTTCCCGGCGCCGCCGGACCCCGCATGTTCGTCTCGTGATTCGGCTCACTCGCCGGATACGAGCTAAGATACTGCTGCGGAGCGGCAACGACGGGAAGTGCCGCCAGCACCGCCGCGAAAAGCAGGCAAGCCGGCATTTTGGAAATTGTTGTTAGCCGCATAACCGTTTCAACCTCTATTTGTTGGATGCGGCGGCGGGGGCCGGGATGCCTCGCGACTTTAAGGTAGTTTAGCCTCCGCCACGACGGTATTTCTGAGCTCACCCAGACCGTCGATACCGATCACCACTTCGTCGCCAGGCTGAAGCAAGCGCGGGGGTTTTCGCGCGAAACCCACGCCGGCGGGGGTACCGGTGGAGACCACGTCGCCGGGTTCAAGTGTAACGACACTCGAGAGATGTTCGATAAGTTCGGGAATTTTAAAAATGAGCTCGCGCGTGTTGGAATTTTGCAGGCGCTCGCCGTTTACCGTCAGCCAGATTCCGAGCTGGTGCGGATCGGCGATTTCGTCTTTGGTGACCAGCCACGGCCCCATCGGAGCAAACGTATCGAACGTCTTCCCGATCATCCATTGCGAGGTGGCCATTTGATATTTGCGCTCGCTTACGTCGTTGAGAATGGTGTAACCGTAAACGTGCTCCATCGCGCGGGAGGCGGGGATGCGCCGCCCGCCGCGGCCGATGACGAAGGCGAACTCGGCTTCGTAATCCGTCCGATCGGAGCCCGCGGGAATGACGATGGACTCGCCGGGACCGATCACGACATTGGAGAATTTCGCGAATATGGTCGGAATTTTCGGGATTTCCATTTTTGTTTCCGCGGCGTGATCGCGATAATTCAGACCAACGCAGATCAGCTTGGGTGGACGCGGGACCGGCGCCAGAAACTTTACCGCGGATAAATCGCAGGATGGTCCGGCGGGTTCCGGCGCGATTCCGGAGGCGATGACGGAAAGCATGTCGCGGCCCAGGGCGGTGACGCGGCCGTCCTCGACGATGCCGGCTTGCGGCGTTCCGGCAGCCGTGCGAAAAGTGACGAGTTTCATATCCTTCGAAGGTACAATACAGGTTTCATGGCATGCATCCAACGCGCTCTGCTGAGCGTCACCGACAAAACAGGAATTGTGGATTTTGCCCGCGGTCTTTCCGCGCTGGGCGTGGAGATTCTCTCGACGGGTGGCACGTTTCGCGTATTGAAAGAAGCCGGCATCGCGCCGCTCCGCGAAGTGGCGGAGGTGACCGGATTTCCGGAGATGCTGGACGGCCGCGTGAAGACCATTCATCCGCGCATCGCCGGCGGAATTCTGGCGATGCGAGCCAAGCCGGAGCACATGGGCGCGCTCGAAGCGCACGGGATCCCGCCGATCGATCTGGTCTGCGTGAATCTTTATGCCTTCGAGAAAATCGCCGCGCGAAAGGACGCGCCGCTTGAAGAGTTGATCGAGAACATCGACATCGGCGGACCGACGATGATCCGCGCGGCGGCGAAGAACTGGCAGGATGTCGCGGTGGTGACCTCGGCCGAAGATTATCCGGCGATTTTGGAGGAAATGCGCGCGTCGCGGTGTTTGTCGCAGGAGACGCATTGGCGTTTGGCGAAAAAAGCGTTCGCGGCCACGGCGGCGTACGATCGCGCGGTGGCCAACCGGCTGGCGGAGATTCCACCGAGCGGCGAGACACTGCCCGCGGTGTTGGACATTCGCGCTCCGAGAAAAATGGCGCTGAGATATGGCGAAAATCCGCATCAATCGGCGGCATTGTACGCATCGGGCGGAGCGGGCATCGCCGGCGCCGCGCAGCTTCAGGGAAAAGAGCTTTCGTATAACAATCTGGTCGATTTGGATGCGGCCTGGCAGTTGATTCAGGAGTTCGACAAACCGGCGTCGGCCATCATCAAGCACACCAATCCGTGCGGATGCGCGGAAGCGGAGACGTTGGCCGAAAGCTACCGGCGCGCCTTCGAAGCGGATCCGATTTCGGCCTATGGCGGCGTGCTGGCGTTCAATCGCGAGATCGACGGCGAAACCGCCGCGGAGATCGCCAAGACGTTCATCGAGGCGATCGCCGCGCCTTCCTACTCGGCGGATGCGCGGCGCGTTTTGGAATCGAAGAAAAATTTGCGGCTGCTGCGCGTGGCGCCGGCGGAGGCCGAACTGGTGGTGAAGTCGATCAGCGGCGGATTCCTGGCGCAGACGCCGGATGTGCACCGGCTGGTGCGGTCGAGCATGGAAGTGAAGTCGCGGCGCCCTCCTTCGGAGGAGGAATGGGCGGCGCTCGAATTCGGCTGGAAGGTGGCCAAACACGTCAAATCGAACGCGATCGTCTATGCGCGCGCGGGCCAGACGGTGAGCGTGGGCGCCGGGCAGATGAGCCGCGTGGATTCGGTGAAGGTCGGGGCGATGAAGGCGGTGCTGCCGCTGGCCGGGACGGTGCTCGCCTCGGATGCGTTTTTTCCGTTCGCCGATGGAGTGGAGGAAGCGGCCAGGCACGGGATCACCGCGGTAATCGAGCCGGGCGGATCGGTGCGGGATGAGGAAGTAATCGCGGCGGCGGACAGACTGGGGCTGGCGCTGGTGTTCACCGGCGTGAGACATTTCCGGCACTAATGGCGGTGATTCCGTCCTCAGGAATTCAGAATTGCGGCCGCTCTGCCCGATATCCACAGGACAGCAAGGGGCTGATTTCAGCGATCACAGCTTAAGCCAGAGCATCGGACGTTGCTGGCGGGGTTGCCCGGGTGCTTCCGCCGCGCGGTTGACTGGTAGCTGCCTGACGCGCCAGCCATCTGAGTTGAGGATAGTCCAGGCGCTGCGATTTATGAGGCGGAATATATCGCGAAGGGTCTGAATTGCAATGGGATAAGAATTTATTTTGCTGGCGGAGAGGGGGGGATTCGAACCCCCGGTACAGGTTTAGGCCCGTACGACGGTTTAGCAAACCGCTGCTTTCGACCACTCAGCCACCTCTCCGCGAGGTGTGAGGCTTTCAACACGGATGGTATCACAGAACCCGTCTGGCGGCCAAGGATTTGCTTGTGCGTCGTTTCTGCGCGTTCGGGAGGCTCTTTAAACGAAAATGCTCACCCGGAGGTGAGCATTTACGCATTCCCTGGTTTTCGCAGGGTGATGTACATGGGAGAATCAGCTTCGACGGCATCGCAACCGCCAAAACCTTTGTGATTGGATATTAGGGCGTGCGGCGGATGATGTCAAGAAAAAAACTTAGGGATTGTTTCGAATGTGTAAGTGCCGCGATTACAGCAAATTGCGGCGACACCCGCAAACCGGGCGAGGATGCAGAACCTGTTCCTAACCCGCTTTGCGAGCCCCCGTTTTCCGTTCTAAGACACCAGAATTCCGAGGCTTATTTGCCCAAATGAAGCGTAATCATCTCGTCCGGGTCGCGGCCCCGGTTCATCTTTCGCAGCAGCACCCGGCTTCCGCCGTAAATCAAACCAGCGACGAGACATAGCCCGATCAGCAGGCCGGCGAAAAAGAACACATCCACCAAAAACTTCAAGGTGCTCTTTGCTTGATTCTCCGGAACCTTCTCATTCCAGGTGATATTTTGTTCGTACCGGATCTCGTCGAGAATTCGCTCCGCCGCGTCGGGGTCCGGAGGATTGATCGTAATCGCGACCAACGGTCCTACCCGGCGGGCCATCGCTCCCGGAATTTTCTGAAATTCCTGGACGCGTTCGCGCGCCATGTTGGGAGTCGGGTAATTGAAAATCGCCAGGGACAGCAACCCTTTAGGCGTTTTGTATTTTGCCGCCTGTGCCTCGGCGCCCAGGTGGAAAGCCGCCATCGAGGGCGAAATTCCAGGGAAGAACCGGTCGAGCGATACCGGACCGACGATGTAGCGCTCCGAGTTGGGAACCAGATCCGGCTTGGGCAGATCGGTCATCAAGGCGGGTAGCGGGGATTGTTCGAGCTTGGGCAAAACGGCGAAGATCTGCTGAAGCTGGACCGGAAGGGGAACGTCGCCGGTCAACTGAAAAACGTAATTTCCGTAGGCGAAGATCGTGCCATCCGATGTCTGGACGGCGAGCGGCGTGATATTGGAGGGAGTCGCGCCGGGCGGGCGTCGCTCCTCGAAAAAGGCCATGGCGCCGGTGGAATCGCGGAAACGCCACAAGGTCGCGGTGAAGTGCTGGTCGCCGGAAACGTATTCGGCCTGCTCGGTGGCGTCTAATCCGTACTCGTCAAGCAAAGCCCGATCGGGAACCGAAATCGTTTTCACGTCGCCTTTTTTAAAGGCGCCGATTGCGTCCGGAAAAATGGCCGCCGATGCGAGGCCGCCGCAGGCCAGCAGCGCCAGTATTCCGAGTCCGTGGCGATTCACTGCGCTCCGCAGCATTTTTTATACTTCTTTCCGCTCCCGCAGGGGCAGGGATCGTTGCGGCCGGCTTTGTGCTTGGCGATCACCGGCGTTTTGGCCGCCGAGGTCTCGCCGCCGGCGAATTGCAGCGCGGCCATCTCCTTTTCCTTCTTGCGCTGGATGTTGCGCGTCAGGTCGAGAACGGAATTTTGGGCGGCCTGGCGCTGCGCTTCGTTAATGGCCGGATTGGCGGCGACGGCCACGGGTTCGGGCTGGCCGCCTTCGTCCTCGTCCTCATCGCTCCACACATCGGGATGCGGGACTTCGAGCTCCGGATTTTCGACGCGCTGCATGAAGAACAGCCAGCGGATGGTTTCGTCCTCGATGCGATCCATCATGTCCTGGAACAGGATGAAGGATTCCTTCTTGTACTCGACCAGCGGATCCTTCTGGCCGTAGCCGCGCAGCCCGATGCCTTCCTTGAGGTGATCCATCGACAGCAGGTGGTCCTTCCACTGGTTGTCGATGACGTTCAGCATGATCATGCGCTCGGTTTCGCGCATCAGCTCGGCGCCGATCATGGCCTCTTTTTCGGCGTATTTGCTCAGCAACTGCTGATTGATTTCCTCCTCGATCTGGCGCCGGTCGAGCGATTCCAGCTCCTGGCGCCGGATCTTGACGCCGAATTGCGTCAGGATGTCGGTTTCCAGGCCGGTCCAATCCCACTGGCTGGGATGGGTTTTTTCCGGACAGCGGGCATCGATGAAGGAGCCGAGAATGCCGGCGATGATCTCGACGATCCGCTCCTTCTGGTCCTGTCCTTCAAGCAGCGCGCGGCGCATTCCGTAGACGGCCTGGCGCTGCTTGTTCATGACGTCGTCGTATTCGAGGATGTGCTTGCGCGAGGCGAAGTGCTGGGCTTCAACCGCCTTCTGCGCCGCCGCGATGCGCTTGGTAATCAGCTTGGATTCGATCGGCACATCTTCTTCCATGCCGAGCCGGAGCATCAGGTTCTGCATGCGCTGGCCGCCGAAGATGCGCATCAGGTCGTCCTGAAGCGAGAGATAAAAACGCGCGCTTCCCGGATCGCCCTGGCGTCCCGCCCGCCCGCGCAACTGATTGTCGATGCGCCGGGACTCGTGCCGCTCCGTGCCGACGATATGCAAGCCGCCCAGCGCGACCACCTCGTCGTGATCGGTCTGCCATTCATTCTTGAAGCGGGTGTAGACGTCGTCCCATTCAGTCCGCTCCGGCGTGCCGACCGCGCAGGTTTGCATGTAGTCGGGATCTTTGTTCTGCTTGCGGAGAAATTCCTTGGCGGAGAATTCGGGATTGCCTCCGAGCAGAATGTCGGTTCCGCGGCCGGCCATGTTGGTCGATACCGTCACTGCGCCTTTTCGCCCGGCCTGGGCGATGATGAAGGCTTCGCGCTCGTGATTTTTGGCGTTCAGCACTTCATGGGGGACGCCCATTTTCTTCAAAATTCCGGATAAGATTTCCGATTTCGCCACCGAAACGGTGCCGACCAGCACCGGCTGTCCTCTTTCGTAGCAGGCCTTGATTTCCTTGGCGGCGTTGCGGAATTTCTCCTCCTCGGTGCGGTAGACGATATCCTGAAACTCGATGCGCCGCAGCGGCTTATTGGTCGGAATGATGGTTACGTCGAGTTTATAAATTTTGTCGAACTCGGCCGCTTCCGTATCCGCGGTGCCGGTCATTCCGGCCAGCTTCTTATACATCCGGAAGTAATTTTGGAAGGTGATGGTGGCCAGCGTCTGATTCTCGCGCTGGATCTTGACGCCTTCCTTGGCTTCCACGGCCTGATGCAGCCCATCGGACCAGCGCCGGCCGGGCATGAGGCGTCCGGTGAACTCGTCGACGATGATCACCTCGCCGTCTTTGACCACGTAATCGCGGTCGCGCTGGAACAGCACGTGAGCCTTGAGCGCCTGCTGCACGTGGTGGTTGATTTCCATGTTCACGGCATCGTACATATTGCTCAAGCCGAGCAGCTTTTCGACCTTGATCGAGCCTTCCTCGGTCAGGGCGACGCTGCGGAACTTCTCATCGACGGTGTAATCGCCGGTGGTGTATTTCTGGCCGGGCTCCTTGCCCTCGATCACTTCGCCGCGCACCAGGCGCGGGATGATGCGATTGATCTTGTAATATTTATCGGTCGATTCCTCGCTGGGGCCGGAGATAATCAGCGGGGTTCGCGCTTCGTCGATCAGGATCGAGTCCACTTCGTCGATGATGGCGAAGTTATGCCCGCGCTGCACGCAATCGGCGAGGCGGAATTTCATGTTGTCGCGCAGATAATCGAAGCCGAATTCGTTATTGGTCCCGTAGGTGATATCGGCGGCGTAGGCGGCGCGGCGCTCCATGTCGTCGAGGTCATGAACAATGACGCCGACGCTCATACCGAGCGTTTTATAAATCCGCCCCATCCATTCGGCGTCGCGCCTGGCCAGATAGTCGTTGACCGTGACCACGTGGACGCCCTTGCCTTCAAGCGCGTTCAGATACACCGGCAGCGTGGCGACCAGCGTCTTTCCTTCGCCGGTCTTCATTTCGGCGATCTTTCCGCGGTGCAGCGTGATTCCGCCGATCAACTGCACGTCGAAGTGGCGCATATTGAGCACGCGCCGTCCGGCTTCGCGCACGGTGGCGAAGGCCGGGATCAGCAGATCGTCGAGCGAGGCTCCCTGCGCGAGCTGCTCGCGAAAGCGGACGGTTTGGGCCGCCAGCTCTTCCATCGACAGAGCCTGCATTTGCGGCTCCAGATCGTTAATGGCGGCGATGATCGGGCGCAGTTTCTTGATTTCGCGCCCGTGCTTGGTACCGAAAATTTTCTCTAGCGTCTTCTCAAACATTTCAGCCTCTCATCCGATCGCTGCGCATACACTTATGGCCGCGGTTTCGCGATCCGGTCAGCAGCGGAGGAGACTACGCTGGTGTTGCCGTTCGATGCGGTTGACCGCCGCAAGACTGGCGACCAGAACAAGAGATCCGGAAAGCCGCGCCGCCGCTAGCGCCTTCAGCGCCAGAAAAGAGTGCGCGGCGTAAGTGACGGCCGGCGCGGAAGAGACTGCTTCGGCCGCGTGGACCAGGATCGGAACGACGGCCCGCCAGACGCGCATGGCATGATGGGCGTCCGGCGGCGGCGCGGTCTGCGCGCAGCAATAGGCGGCAAGAGCCGTCAGGCCCGCGAGCAGAAGTCGTCCGAGTCGCATGAAATGGTCGCCACTAACAGTCTAACATTTGCGCCATTGCCCGCAGGCGGGATTTGCGCCTTACTTCAGGGCGACGGGATGCAACTGCCGGGCTTTTAACATCTCCGTGCGAACCGGATGCCGCGAATGATGCCCGGTTTCGATCTGGGGGCGCAGCGTGGAGGTCACGGCGGCGGAGCCGACCGGAATCAGAGCCGTAAACGAGTCCGAATCCGGCCCGACGATTTCGAGCACATTGTCTCCGGAAGTGATGCCGCTCGGGATCGTGAAATTGATCTGCGCCAGTCCGGCAACCTCGGCCGGCGCCAGCCCGACATACGAAGTGGTGGCCTGCAAGCCGCTGGCGCCGCTCGCCGAGGTGGAACTCAGATACACGCTAATCGTATTGATGGGACCGGCCGTGGGATTGGTGGGACCCGGAGCGCCGTTGTTCACCGTTGGGGTGACCGCCCCGATTCCGGTCAGAAAAACCGCGATGGTCTCGCCCACCTGCGCCGGATTCGACGGCGAAACCACCTGCCCATTGGCGTGGATCGCGGCGGCGTAGTACATGTTGTCGGAGCCCTTGCCGAGCTGCGGCAGAAGGAATGGTCCGGGCGCCGTGTAGCCGACGAAAGCGCTGATGGTGTTCGACATCTTGCCCTGGTTGATCAATTGAATATCGGCGATGCCGGGCGATGCGGTTTGATACGGCACGACGAAAGTGACGCAAGGGTAGGGCCCGCACTCGTTCACCGCCAAAACCGGCGCCTGAACGCCGTTCACGGTGATCTGCGTGTTGTCGAGCGTGGTGGAAAGAGTCAGGCTGGCGCTTTCCTGCGCGCCGTTGGCGAGGGTCGAACCCTGCATGCCGTAAATCGTGAGCAATTCTCCGGGAGCGATGCGCGAGGTGAAGGGAATATTGCTGCCGGTATTGACCAGTCCGGTCGGGTCGAGCGACAGCCCGGCGCCGGTGAACGTCGGTCCGGCGATCGCGGCGCTGATTCCAAGTCCCGGAAAGTAGCCCAAGCCCACGCGATACTGCCCGTTTGCGGAGTAATAGTAGTGTTGCACGCCGTCATCGCCCTGATTGCCGGTAAGCTGCACCGAGTCGGTGAACGTGAAATCGTAGGGGATCACATTGCCGTTGCTATCGGTGACGCCCTGGGAATTGACGCGCTGCTGCGCCACGGAATTGGCCTTGAACGCCGAAAAATACGAATCCTGGTAGCCGACCAGGTACTGCGACGAGGGCGCCGACAGGGACATGTCCAGGCCGGCCTGATAATAGAGACCGTTATATTGGGTGGAGGTGCCGGTCTTCACCCCGACGAAAAAATCCCAGCCGAACGGCTCGCCACCGAAGATGAAATTCCCGTCCTGGGTGATATAAAGATAGTGCTGTCCGGCGACCAGAGCGGTTAATCCGACATTATTCACATTATTGTTGAAATTGATGTTCGCCGCGCCGTTCTGGAAAATATATTTGGCGTTGCCGATGTTTTGCTGCGTCGCCGATCCGCCGTTCATGCCGATGTAGCCGACCGTTTTCGACACATTGAAGTTTCCGTTGCCGTCCGCCGTCCCCAGGATGGCATAGTCAAGCGCATAGGCGACGCCTTCGGTGGCGCCAAGCCCGGGAGCATCGATGCCGGCGATCGCGTACGATCCTGAAAACGTCGATGCCGTGGCCGCGCTCACCGGCGCGGCAATGAGCAGATCGTTATAAAAATTCGCGTTTTCGGTCGCCGAGCCCATGAAAATGCCGTTGGAAACCAGCCCGTAGATCTGATCCGGAGTGGTGAGCGTGACGCCCAGCACCTGGGCGATGTACTGGGTGAGCGGGCTGTCCATGAATCCGTAGCCGCTGGCGGAGATGGAATACGTCCCGTTGACGCTGAAACTGGCAGAGGAGTTCGAGTAGGCGTCGTACACGGTCGCGTTGGTGACGGTGTAATGGCCGTTGCCGTCGAAGGTGATGGTGTTGTACGCGGTGAGGGCGTCGCCCAGATCTCCGTATTGATCGCCCGGGAACCACACCACGTGGCGGAAGTAGTAGGTTCCCTTGAGCAGGCCGTCGCCGCTGCTGTCCCAACTCTGCGCCAGGCAGGCGGGCGCGATCCCCAAGGCAAAAAGAGCGAAGAAATATTTGTAGGTCCCCACGCTTCTCTGGACGTACCGCGACGAGAGTTGTTGACGAAGATTTTTGCGCGGCATCTCACAAATTAGCATGACTGCGGCCGCCGCAACTTCTTCATGCCAGCCGGGTTTAAGAAAAAAAGCAAAACGGACGCGCGTGCGCGGCATTGTCCTGATCCGCTACCATCCCGTCTTATGGGACCTCTTCCCGAGGCGCTTCGCGGCGCCCGCCTGCTGAGCGCGCCCGCCTGGAACAAGGGCACGGCATTCACCGAGCAAGAACGCAACCGGTTCGGCCTGCATGGCTTGCTGCCGCCCTACGTCGAAACGCTGGAGGCGCAGGTGGCGCGCGCCTACGCCGCATATCTCGCCTATGAAAAGCCGCTCAATCGCCACATTTATCTGCGCCAGCTCCAGGACAATAACGAGGTTCTTTTCTACCGGCTGCTGCTCGATCACATTGCCGAGACGATGCCGATCGTCTACACGCCGACGGTGGCCGAAGCGTGCCGGCACTTCAGCCAGATCTATCGCCGGCCGCGCGGCCTGTTCATTTCTTATCCGCTGCGCGATCGCATCCCGGAGCTGCTGCGCAACCGCCCGCATCCGGAGGTCGACGTCATCTGCGTGACCGACGGCGAGCGCATTCTCGGCATCGGGGATCAGGGCGTCGGCGGGCTCGCCATCCCCATCGGCAAGTTGTCGCTTTATTCGCTGATCGGCGGCATTCATCCGGCGCGCACCTTGCCGGTGGTGCTCGATGTTGGGACCAACAATGAAGAGGTGCTGCGCGATCCGACCTATCTCGGCTGGCATCACGAGCGCATTTGCGGCGCCGAGTATGACGACTTCATCGAATGTTTCGTGCAGGCGGTGAAACAGGAACTTCCCGGGGCGTGCCTGCAATGGGAGGATTTTTCGCAGCCGCACGCGCGCTCCATTCTCGATCGCTACCGCACCAGGCTGCTGACGTTCAACGACGATATCCAGGGCACGGGAGCGGTGGCGCTGGGCGCGATTCTGGCGGCGGCGAAAGTCACCGGCCGGCCCATGCGGGAGCAGAAAATCGTGTTCCTCGGCGCCGGATCGGCCAGCATCGGCGTGGCCGACTATTTGCGCGCGGCGATGATCGAAGACGGTCTGGCGGATGGCGAAGCGCGCCGCCGCTTTTGGATTCTCGATAAAGAAGGCTTGCTGGTGGAATCGCGCGCGGACCTGAGGCCGGAGCAGCGTATTTACGCGCGCTCGGAAATGACCGGCGACGGGACGCTGGGCGGCGTAATCGGCGCCATCGACGCAACGATCCTGATCGGGCTGTCGACGGTGCGCGGCGCGTTCACCGAACCGATCGTGCGGGAAATGGCGCGCAAAGTGGAGCGTCCGATCATTCTGCCTTTGTCGAATCCGACGGAGCGATCGGAGGCGACGGCGGCGGAGCTGATTCATTGGACCGGCGGCCGCGCGCTGGTTGCCACCGGATCGCCGTTTGCGGCGGTCGATTACGGGGGCCACGCCCTGGCCATCGCGCAGTGCAACAACGTTTATATTTTTCCGGCAATGGGCCTGGGCGCGGTGGCGGCGCGGCCGCGGCGCATCACCGATTCGATGTTTCTGGCGGCGGCGCGAGCGCTCGCCGCAAGTTCGCCGGCGCTGAAAGACCCCTCCGCGCCGCTGCTTCCGGCGTTGCAAGATCTGCGTGAGGTAAGCCGCGAAATCGCGTACGCGGTGGGATGCGACGCGCAGCGCGGCGGCCACGCTCCGCGCTGCCCGCCGGAATCGCTGATGCAGTCGGTCACGGCGGCGCAGTGGACGCCGGCGTATCCGGAATTTTAGGATCGCGCGGCAAATCCGGCGACGCGGCTGCTAACCTGAACTCATGCGTCTTTCCGTATTTGTGCTGGCCGTAGCGATGGCTGCCTGCGCCTCGAAGCCCGAAGGCGAGGCTTTTCTCGACAAGGCGGCGAAGGAGCCCGGCGCCGTCCGCACCGCCAGCGGCCTCATCTACCGCGAGCTTCGCCCCGGCAGCGGACCGTCGCCGCGCGCGACCGACGTCGTGACCGTCAACTATCGCGGCACGCTGACCGACGGCACCGAGTTCGACAGTTCCTATAAGCGCAACCAGCCGGCGCAATTTCCCTTGAGCCAGGTGATCCCCTGCTGGACCGAAGGAGTGCAGAGGATGAAGGTCGGAGGCAAGTCGCAACTGGTGTGCCCGGCATCGATCGCCTACGGCGAGGCGGGCAGCCCTCCGGTGATTCCGGGCGGAGCGACGCTGGTTTTCGATATCGAATTGTTGAATATAGGGCAGTAATACCGCCGGAAAATTCCGAATTTAAATCCGGCCCGCTCCCGCCGATGAGAACAGTAGCGGCTCTTCCAAAGCCGCGGGAGTTTCCGTGAAAAAGATTTTTACACTCGCAGCGGTGGTGTGTTCCTTTGCTTCCGCGCAGTCGGCCAGCGGCCTGACGGCCAGCCCGGCGGCGCTGAGCTTCACTTATCAGACCGGCGCGGCTTCGCTGCCCGCCGCCCAGACGCTGACGATCACTCCAACGCCAAATACGCTCAACTTCAGCATCACGGTTTCCGGCTCGCCGTACAATGCCGCGTGGCTGCTGGTTTCCGCCTCGAGCGGGACCGGGCCAACATCGCTCAAAGTGGAGGTGAATCCGACCGGGCTCGCGGCGGGAAATTACGCGGCCACCATCACGGCGACGGCGGTCAGCGGGACACAGACCTATACGGCTTCGACGGCGGTGAATCTCTCGGTGGCCAGCGCGGCGGCGACGCTGGCGGCGACGCCTTCGAGCCTCAATTTCAGTTACACCACCGGCGACCCGATTCCCAGCGCATCGCTCAGCAGCTCCTTCATTCTGTCGAGCAACGGCGCGCCGCTTTCGGCGACGCTCAGCGTTTCCGGCGCCACGTGGCTGAGCGCGACGCCCAGCGGAAATATTTCGCTGATCGGGCTGCTGAACACGGTCACGGTCACCGTGAATCCTACCGGCCTTGCGCCGAAGGTGTACACCGGGACGATTAAGATCAGCGCTCCCGCGGCGACGAATAAAACACTCACGCTCACCGTGACGCTGACGGTAAACGCGGCCGTCCCGGCGATCACATCCACATGGCCGGCGGGGGCGATTCAAAACTCGGCGCAAACCATCGCGACGATTAACGGCAGCGGGTTTTTTTCGAACTCGACCGTGGCGGCCACCGGCTTTACGCCTGCTTCGACCATTACGGTGACCGACGGAAGCAGCACCACGAGCCAGACATTTTTCATCCCGGTCTACGGCTCCACGTCGAACGAACTTCGCCTTGCGGTCGCGTCGCCGTTGCCATCCGGTTCGGTGGGGACGGCGTATTCGCAGAGTCTCGCGGCGGCGGGCGGAACGCCGCCCTACAGCTATTCGCTTCTGGCCGGAACCATGCCCGCCGGATTATCGATCACGAGCGGCGCGATCAGCGGCACTCCCTCCAATGCGGGGACATTTATCTTCACCATTCAGGTCACCGACAGCTCCACGCGGCCGATCAGCGCCTACAGCCAGGTCCAGTTAACGATCGATCCGGCGAGCGCTTCCGCATTGACCATCGAAATTGCCGCCGCGCCGCTTCCGATCGGCACGATCGGCTCGGCGTACGGTCCGGTGGCGCTGACCGCGGCGCATGGCGCCGGCGCGCTGACCTGGTCGGCGACGAATCTTCCGCCGGGCCTGACACTGAGCGCATCCGGCGTGCTGAGCGGCACTCCTTCGACGGATGGAAGCGCGGGCGCGATTTCGGCCGGGATCGTAAGCAACGGTTCGCTGCTGGCCACGATTCCGGCATCCGATATGACTGCGGCCGGAATTTTGCGGATGGCCGTGACCACTCCGGCGCCGGGCGGGGGCACCTCGAACGAGGCGCAGTTTCAAATTTACGGGCCGAATCCGCAGATCACCGCGGTGGTGAATTCGGCCAGCTACGCGCAGGGCACGCTCGCCCCCGGCGACATGGTGGCGATTTTCGGCGTGGGCCTCGGCCCCTCATCGCTGACGATTTTCGATCCGAGCACTCCGCCGATCCCAACGTCGCTGCCGGCCGCGGCGCCATCCACCTCGGTGACGATCAATGGTGTCGCCGCGCCGGTCCTTTATACCAGCTCGAGTGTTGTCGGGGTGATCGTCCCGTACACGATCAGCGGGGTTACCGCGCAAGTGGTGGTAACCTATGGCGGGCTGGCTTCGCAGCCGTTCACGGTGGCGGTCGCCGCGGCCGATCCGGGAGTTTTTTCGCTCGCATCCTCAGGCGAGGGCCAAGGCGCGATTCTCAACTTTGATTCGTCCACGGGCAACTTCAGCATCAACGGCCCGTCGAATCCGGCCGCTTCAGGATCGACGGTGGTCATTTATATCACCGGCGCGGGCGCGACCACATCGAACGTCGATAATCAACTGATCCCCGCTTCGCCCGCCGTTACGCCGGTGCTCACCCCGACCGTTTCGATCGGGGGGCAAGGCGCGGTGGTGCAAGCGGCGCAGGCTCCGCCAGGATCGGCGCCGGGCCTGATCCAACTGAACGTCACCGTGCCGTCCGGCCTGAAGGCGAATCCGGCGGCGCCGGTAGTGGTGACGGTCGGCGGCGTTCCGAGCCAGTCCGGCCTGACGATGGCGGTGAAGTAAGTAGCGGGAACGATCGGCCAGGCGTTTCCAAAGCGGTCATTTTTTGAGAGACTACTCCCAGGACGATATAGCGAGCGGCCGGCACAAGGCGCGTCTCGCCTGGACTGATGGAGGTTCTCCCGATGAAGCGAACGATTGTCGTGCTGCTTCAGGCCGGCGTGCTGCTGTTGCGCGCTCAAACGCCCGCGCCGCGATGGACGCCGCCGCGCACGCCCGACGGCCATCCCGATCTGCAAGGCACTTGGACCAATTCGACGCTCACGCCGTTGGAACGCCCGGCCGAATTCGCCGGTAAGGCTGTCCTCACCGACGCCGAAGCGCAGGCTTACGAAAAGCGCATTCTCGAACAATCCAATCGCGACCGCCGCGACGGCGGCCCCGAAGCCGACGTCGGCCGCGCCTACAACGAGCTGTTTTTCGACCGCAGCGGGGGGATGGTCAAGATCAATGGCCAAGTCCACACCTCCATCGTGGTCGATCCGCCGGATGGCCGTATTCCGCCGCTCACGCCCGAAGCCCGGGCCCGCATCGAGCGCGATCGCGCCTACGCCCGCCAGCATCCCGCCGATCAAGCCTCGGACCGGTCGCTCACCGAGCGCTGCCTGTTCTGGGCCACCGCGGGTCCGCCGATGCTGCCGGGCCCTTACAACAATCTTTATCAGATCTATCAGACGGGCGATAATGTGCTGATCGAAAGCGAAATGATCCACGAATCGCGCATTATTCCGATGGATGGCCGCCCGCATTTGGGGCCGGCGATTCGCCGTTGGACCGGCGATCCGCGCGGCCACTGGGAGGGCGATACGCTGGTGATCGAGACCACGAATTTCAACGACAAGACGAAATTTCACGGCGCGAGCGAAAATCTCAAAGTGACCGAGCGGCTGGCGCGCGTCGCTCCCGATCAGATTGTGTATCGCTTCACGATCGACGATCCGAGCACGTTCACCAAGCCCTGGACGGGCGAGCTGACGCTCGCCGCGACCGATGAGCGGATCTTCGAGTACGCCTGTCACGAGGGCAATCAGGCGCTGATCGATATCCTGGCGGGCGCAAGAGCGCAAGAAAAAAAGAAATGACGCGCGGACCGCTTAGGCGTGCATGTCCTTGCCGCTGATCTGGAGGTCGAAGCCGTCCGGGTCGAGAATATGGAAGCTGTTTTCCGTGTCCGGGCGATACTCCATGGGCTGAAGCGGCGAGAATTGGCCGCGCTGGCCCTGGTGCAGTTTGTAGCCGCGGCGCTTGAGTTCTTCCTCCACCTGATCCTTGTTCCAGTTTTCGATGGTGTAGGCGATGTGATCGACCTTGGGCGTTTGCCGGGCGGCGCCGTCTCCGCTTCGCGCCCGCGGCGTGCGCGGCAGCAGAAAAGTTTCGCCGAAGGCCATGTAGCATTGGCTGCCGTTGTCCTGGGAAACCTTCATGCCCAGTAAATCCGCGTAGAAATCGCGCGTTTTGGCATAGTCGGCCACCTGATAGGAAATGTGATTCACGGCCGTGGCCTTAAATCCCTTGCCGCCGTCGGCCGCCGCCGCCGGACCCGCGACCGCTGCGGCCACCGCCAGGCTCTTGACCAACTGTCGCCGATTCATCTTTCCGTTTTCGAAATCGTGAAGGAGCTGTTCGATGATGTGTTCCATATCGTGAGCCAGTCTACGCGACGCCGCATCACGAGTCAATCGGCGGCCCAGCGAGGAATTTTTCTTGACACGGCGGTACTTCGGAATTAAACTGCCTTCAATTGCTGTTCATCGAAGGGTAACAAGGGCGGAATTAAGCCTGCGTGGAAATCTGGGGAAAGGGGAAGCTGCATGCAGAACAGCTGTGCGTCTAAGCGGCTGCTTATTTGTGGAGTGTTTTTTCTTTTCGGGGCCGCCGTGCCGGTTTGGCCGCAAACCGCCGCCACAGGCGCCGTTTCGGGGTTGGTCACCGATCAGCAGGGGGCTGCGGTGCCGCAAGTTGAGGTGACGCTCACCAATCCGGCCACGAACGGTACATTAAGGGCCATTACAAACGACGCGGGCCGCTATATTTTTCCAAGCGTTCCGCCGGCGGTCTACAACGTCAGTTTTAGTAAACAGGGATTCAATCTCCGGCGGATCGATTCGCAAAACGTGCAGGTCGGGCAGATGCTCACAATCGATGCGCAGATGCAGGTCGGTTCGCTGACGACGGTTGTCGAGGTGTCGGAAACGCCGGGCGCGGAATTGCAAACCGTGAACGCCACCGTCGGCACGACGGTCAATGCGCAATCGATCATCAGTCTGCCGATCTTTGGCGCGGATGCCTCCAGCCTCGCCTTGATTCAGCCCGGCGTCACGCCGGAGGGCGCGGTCGCCGGAGCCATGTATGACCAGAACACATTCCAGCTTGACGGCGGCAATAATTCCAATGACATGGACGGCAGCATGAGGGATTACACCGGCAGCTATGGGCACAATTCGTTCGGCGGATACTCCGCTCCGCCGAGTGGCGTGCTGCCCACGCCGCCCGATACCGTCGAAGAGTTTAAGGTCAACACCGCGGGGCAGACGGCGGATTTCAACGGCTCAAGCGGCGCGCAGATTCAGATGGTGACCAAGCGTGGCACCAACGATTTTCACGGCACCGGCTACTGGTACTACCACTCCAGCGACGTGGGCGGCGCCAACACCTGGGACAACAATCATACACCGAGCGGCAACCTCGGCTACACGCCCATTCCAATCGCGCACGACAACCGCTACGGTTTTACCATCGGCGGTCCCATGCTGCCCAAATTTCTGGGTGGCAAGACGTATTTCTTTTTCGGCTGGGAAGGCTTCAATTATCCGCAGTCGGCGATTATCACCCGCCAGGTGCCCACCGATACGCTTAAAGCCGGCGTGATTCAGATCAACGAAGGCGGCAATTGGACGCCCTTCAACCTGAATCCGGGTCCGGTGACAGTCAATGGCGTCACCTATCAGCCCGCGCAGTGCGGGGGCGGTCCGTGCGATCCGCGCGGGATCGGCTTGAACCCTGTGGTTCAGCAGCTTTGGAGCAAGTATGAGCCGGAGCCGAACAGCGCCAACGCCGGCGATAATCACAACATCGCTGGATTTCAAGGCCAGGTTTCGCTGCCGGAAAAAACCAAGTTTCTGGTTGGCCGCATCGATCACGACTTCAGCGAAAAATGGCGTTTCATGGCCAGCTACCGCTATTACGGCCTGACGCAGTTGACGACGAATCAGGTCGATATCGGCGGCGCCCTGCCCGGCGACAAATTCGGCGTTCCCGCGGCTCGCGCTCCGCGCCCGCAGAAACCGGATTTTCTGGTGGGCGGCCTGACCACCAATATCACCCCAACCATGACCAATGACTTCCGGGTGAGCTACACCAGGATCTGGTGGCAGTGGGCCAGCTCCGCGGCTCCGCCCCAGCTTCCCGGCCTCGGCGGCGCGCTCGAAATCGGCGGAGAAACCGCCAATGCGCTGATTCCCTACAACGTGAACAATCAAAATACGCGGCAGCGCTTCTGGGATGGCCACGATTATATGTTCAAGGACGACGTGACCAAAATCTGGGGAAACCACGTTATCAATTTTGGCGGAACTTTCCAGCGTAACTGGGATTATCACGAGCGCAACGACAACGGCCAGGGCATCAACACCTCGCCGGTGTATCAGATTGGCAACCAGGTGGCGGGCACCGCCTACACCTCGGCGACCCAGGCCATCGGCCTGCCAAGCAATCAGGTCAACAACTGGAACAAGTATTACTCCTATGTGCTCGGCATTGTCGACCAGCCGCAGCAGTTGTTCACGCGAACCGGCGCCAATCTGACGCTGAATCCGCCCGGAACGCCCATGTTCGATCAGGACACCATCGACTTCTACAACGTCTATATCACCGATTCCTGGCACATCAAACCGTCCATTACTTTGACTTACGGCCTCGGCTATCAGATCGAGATGCCGCCGGTCGAGGCGAACGGCAAGCAGGTGGAGTTGGTGGACACTTCCGGCAAGCCGGTCAGCTTCGACGCCTACTTCAAGACCAAGGCATCGATGGCGTTGCAGGGCCAGGTTTACAACCCGACGCTTGGATTTTCCACCATCGGCAACGTGTCCGATGCGAGCCACAAATATCCGTTCAATCCGTTCTACGGCGGCGTGAGCCCGCGCGTCGCGATCGCCTGGAATCCGAAGTACTCCGATGGCCTCCTCGGTAAGGCGCTGGGCGACGGCAAGACCGTATTTCGCGCCGGGTACGGCCAGATTTACAGCCGTCTGAACGGAGTCGGGCTGGTGCTGCTACCGCTGCTGGGCGTGGGACTGGGGCAGCCGATCGCTTGCGTTGGCGCGAACATCCAGAGCCAATGTCTGGGCACGGGCGGTGTGACCCCGGCGACGGCCTTCCGCATCGGCAAGGATGGATTAGTCGCTCCGATTCCGGCGCCGAGCCAGACGCTGTCGCAGCCGATTATCACCGGGGCGGGCAGCGTGGCCGCGGCCGGCGCGGTCAGCGTGCTCGATCCAACCTTCCGGCCGGCGGCTACCTACAACTACAACTTCAGCATCCAGCGCGAGCTTTCGCACGCCATGCTGTTCGAGGTCGGCTACATCGGCCGCGATATCACGCATGAGTTTCAGCAACGGGATATCAACGCGGTGCCGACCATGATGACGCTGAACGGCCAGAGCTTCGCGCAAGCCTTCGCGCAGACCTATTTCGCGGTCACCGCCAACCGCACTCCCGCGCCGCAGCCTTTCTTCGAGGCGGCCCTGGGCGGACCCAATTCGTCGTTTTGCGCCGGCGCCGCAAGCTGCACCGCCGCGATCGCGGCCAACCCCAGCATGAACAGCTTCATCAGTCTGACGCAGGTTTTCCAGCTATGGTCGGCGTTGGAGCAGTCCGGATCCTGGAAGCTGGGACGCACGATCCCCAGCAGCGTGGGGCCGGGGTTCCCCGCCGGCCAGGCGGTCGGCATCAATGCCGATGACAGCTCGGGTTCCGGGAACTATAACGCGCTCTACACGACCTTCACGATGCGGGATAAGAAGGGGATCACCACCACTTCCAACTTTACCTGGGGACGCGCGCTTGGCACCGGCGCCGCCTCTCAAGCCACTTCGGGCTTCACCGCTCTGAATCCTTATAACGTCCGCCAGTCAATGTACGGACCTCAGTTCTACGATTACAAGTTCACCTACACCCAGAGCTTTCTTTATTCCGAGCCGTTTTTTAAGAGCAATCACGGCATCTTGGGATACGCCCTCGGCGGATGGCGGTTCGGCGCGATCCTGACCGCCCGCAGCGGCGCGCCGCTGCCGGTGGGAAATTCGAGCGGCGACGGCTTCAGCGAGGCGTTCGGGGAAAGCCAGAACTCTTCGACCTGCCTGATTTGCAACTTTGGCCAGGACCCTGCCGTGCCTGCGGCGCCCTACACCGGAGGCAACTCGGCGCACTATAACACGAATATCCCCAACAGCAGCTCCGGCGCGGGCGTCAACAGCAACAGCGCAAACGGGGGGAACAACATCAATATGTTCGCCAACCCCAGCACGATCTACGGCGAGTTCCGCAACTGCGTTCTCGGCTACGATACCAACTGCGCCCCCAACGGCGGAATTCGCGGGCTGCCGCAGTGGAACATGGATGGCAACATCGCCAAGGACTTCCGCGTGTTCAAGGAGCGCGCCTATCTGACCTTGTCCTTCATGTTCACCAACATTTTCAATCATGTGGTTTTGAACGATCCCTACCTGGATTTGAGCGACCCGGCCGACTTCGGGGTCCTGGGCAGTAACAACCCGGTCGGCGGCCAACTGAACGGCCCGCGGCAGATTACGTTTAATCTCCGCGCCCGCTTCTGAGGCGAAAACCGGACCATCGGGACAGGCGGGCAGCCTATCCCGATGGTGCGTTTAAAATTCCAGCCGCGCGCCGAACATGATCCAGCGGCTGCTGGCCTGACGATTGGCCGGAACCAGGGTGCTGGAGATCACGCCAAAATTGGCGACGCTTGCGCCGGTCAGTGGCAGACTCGGGCTGGCGAAGTTGGGATGGTTGAACATGTTGTAAAAATCGAAAGATAGCAAAAGGTTAACCTTCTCGCGGATCGGAAAGCGCCTACCGACGGAAGAATCGACGTTCCAGAACGGGAGTCCGAACAGCGGATGGCCGTAGCCGTCGATGTTCTGGCTGAGTTGCACGTAGCCAAACTGTTGGTAGGCGGCCTGTGGATTGGAAAAGAGGTTAAGCCCGCTGCCGCCGTTCGCCGGATTTCCCGCAGTTCCTATCCCGCCCGATCCGGCGACATTCGAATTCAGCCCGGTGCCGATCGAGCTGGCCGGTACCAGAGGCACGGCGGGCGTGCTGAAATTGCCGCGCTGCCCACCGCCCCAAACCTGGCTGCCCTCGACGACGTATAGCGGGGGGCCGCTCAAAGCGGTGACAATACCGGATACGTACCATCCGCCCAGAGCATAGCTTAGCGGCCGGGGCAGGGAACGGTAGCCGCGCGGCAGGTTATAGACGAACAGCGCATTGAAGGTCTGCAAGTGATAAAACTTGGAAGGTCCGTAGTCGACGCCGGGCTCCATCGGATTCGGCAGCGTGGCGGAGTCGTTTTGCACGCCTTGATCGGTATCGAGCGAACGGGCCAGGGTGTAGTTCACATCGAAGGTGAAATTTTTCCCGGCGCGGCGCAGCGTGAGCACCAGAGCGTTGTAATTGGACCATCCTTCGTTGACCACTTCGAGAAACTCGTTGACCTGAGTCTCGTCGTATTGCGGCAAGCCGAGCTGGGAACGGAGAAAATTCAGTCCAGGCGTGCTGGCGCTGGTGGAATCGAACAGACTGGATACGGAACCCAGGGTGAAGTAGGAAGCGTCGTGGCTGGCCAGGTATGCGGTGGTGGATGCCGCGCCGTTTTTCACGCCGATCCCCGGCAATTGATTTTCAAACCACGGCTGCACGGGGACGGCCGATCCGGCGCGCAGGGCATTGGCCACGGCGTCGTAGGCTTGCGCGAACGTCTGGCCCGAGGCGCTGTCCTTGAACATATACGGATTCGCGCCGAGCCCCACGTTGGAGAACAGATTTCGGCCATAACGCCCCGTCCAGCCTAGCTCCAGGAACGTGCCCTTTCCGAGGTTGCGCTGGATTGTGAAGTCTGCTGTGTAGACGCGTGGATTTTTAATCGCCGAATCCAATCCGAAGGAGACCAGCTCGCTGTAGTTACCGGCGGGAACATAGGGAGAACTGATGGTCTTGGGGGCGGTGGGCAGCGGGATCGGGCCATCCTGGCCGATACGGAACGCGCTCAGCGCCGGATTGGAGTCGCCGGGCGCGCAACCGGGTCCGCCGGTTGCGGTAGCGTTGCAGGGCTGCAAGGCGGTGGTGATGCTGGAACTAAAGCCAGCGGTCAAGCCGGGTGTCACCACGCTGTCTTCGGAAGTGAGGCGGCTGTAGAAGATCCCGAATCCGCCGCGCAGCACGGTTTTGTTGGCGCCGAGAATCTTTCCGAGCAAGCCGCTGGAATAATTGGGGCTCCAGGCCGCGGCGGCGCGCGGCGCGACATCGCCCCAGTCGGTGTTGTACACGGCGGACCGCCCGGAGAGAGCGACGGGTTCGAATCCGATCGGCGGATTGTAAATCTGGCCCCGGTTTGCCGCCGCGAATTTCTGTTGCAGATACGACTTGGCCGAGATCACCTGTCCCGTGGCGGTATTGACGACCAAAGCTTCCTCCTGATTGGAAAACGTGTACGGTGTCTGAAAGCTGTAAGCCAAGCCGTAGTTCAGGGTAAGCGTGGGGCGGATACGCCAGGTGTCCTGCGCGTAGTACGAAGAGAAATATCCGCTGGCGTCCATGTAGATGGCGGTGCCGAAGGGCTGCGACTGCAACTGTCCGTTGCGAACCAGCAGCACGTTGTTATCGTTCATCAGGCCGAGTTCGGTGGTGTAAAGTGAATCCCAGGTCGCCACGGCGGATGAGGGGAGGCACTGGGCCGCCACGGCGCCGGCGCAGGTCGGCGGACGATCCGCGGGCGGAATCACCAGGAACGAGGAATCGGCGGTTTCCGTGGCATTGAGCGAATTGACCGATCCGCCGACTTTGCCGGTGTGCAGGTGATACTGGGGGATACTCTGGAAGTTTCCGCCAAATTGGAACAGATGCGTTCCTTTGTTCCAACTGACGTCGTCGACAAGCTGATCGTTTACGTTGCGGTTAAACTGGGTGCGCACCGTGTTGCTCATGTAAATCGGCGCGTTGATGACGTTTGGAGTGACCGCGATGTAGCCATCGGCGGTGCTGGTGCCGGGCAGCGCCAGCTCGGTGGCGATCGAGGATAGTTGCGGGCGCAAGCCGCCATTGCGGTTGCGGACGTCGCCGAAACGAATCGTGTTGACGATGTTCGGCGTGATCTGACCGGTGACGTTGGCGATGGCCGCGCTGGTCCAGGCCGGTGTGAAATCGTCGTTGATCACGTCCGCCGGATTGCGCATGTCAATAACCAGCGGCGAGGGATTATACGAAAGATCGCGCGAATAGCTGAAGCTCCCGTTGAAATGCCATTTATCGGTGATGTTGTGATCCAGCCGGAACGTGCCGAAATCGTCGGTAAGCGGGGACCGCACGTTGGCGGTGAAACCGGTGGTATTCAAATTATCGACGCCGGACACGTTGGGATTGTTGCCCGCCGGCTCCAGGGCGAACATCGCCCTCATGGTTGGGCTCAATCCGAGGCCGCGCGGATCGCAGGCGCCGCCACCGGCCGGGCCGCACGCGGTCGAGTTCAGCAGATTGTAGGAATCGATGTTGCCGGCCGCGTCCTTGAAGCGCAGAATCCCCTGCTTCATGGAAGCGGTTGGCACGATGGAGTTGACCTGAAACGTCTCCGGATAACGCCGCGCCTCGTACTCAGCAAAGAAGAAGGTTTTATTGCGGATAATCGGGCCGCCGATGCGGCCCCCGCCGCGGTTATCCTCCACTTTGGGTTTGACCAGACCCAGCCGGTTGTTATCCCAGGTGTTGGCGTTGAAGGCGCTGTTTTGCGTGTACCAGAAAAGCGAGCCGTGGAAATCGTTGGTGCCGCTTCTCTGCATCAGCGAGACCTGGCCGCCGGAACCGCGGGTGAAAGTGGCGTTGGCGTTGGCGATGGCCACGCGAAATTCGTCGGTCGCTTCGACCGATACCATCAGGACCGGGCGCGAGCCCTGGTCGGA
>Ga0209062_1001290_pt1 | contig 46916 bp, 44 predicted proteins | sample Coa_R2_2_FD_187158 | JGI IMG/M metagenome (GOLD analysis project Ga0209062, IMG submission 187158) | Surface soil microbial communities from Centralia Pennsylvania, which are recovering from an underground coalmine fire - Coalmine... | ecosystem: Environmental > Terrestrial > Soil > Unclassified...
GGGCTCGGCGGCCGGGTCGTCGGCGCGGCGGGGCCGTGGCGGCTCGCTGCGCAGTGGTGGAGCACGCCGCTCGTGCGCGACTACTGGGACCTGGAGCTCACCGACGGCGGCATCTACCGCTGCTACCGCGAGCGCGACTCGGAGCGCTGGTTCGTCGATGGGGTCTACGACTGACTACGTCGAGCTGCGCTGCCGCAGCGCCTTCAGCTTCCTCGCCGGCGCCTCGCTGCCCGAGGACCTGGCCGAGCGGGCCGCGACGCTCGGCTGCGACGCGCTCGCGCTCGCCGACCGCGGCGGCATCTACGGCGCGCCGCGCTTCTTCCAGGCGGCACGCCGCACCGGCGTGCGCGCGCTCGTCGGCGCCGAGGTGCCGCTCGCGGCAGGCGGGGCCGTCCTGCTCCTGGTCGAAGACCGCCGGGGCTACCGCCACCTCTGCCGGCTGCTCACCGACGCCGCGATGGGCCGGCCGAAGGGGGCGGCCTGCGTCGACTGGCCGCAGCTCGAAGCGCACGCCGGTGGGCTCTTCTGCCTCGCCGGCGGCGCCGAGAGCCCGCTCGCCGGCCCCGACGCGGCGGCGATCCTCGACCGGCTGCGCGCGCTCTTCCCGGGCCGCCTCGCCGTCGACGTCCACCGCCATCACGAGCGCGCCCAGGAGCGCGTCATGCGCCGGCTCGCCGACCTGGCCGAGGCCCACGGCGTGCCGGTGGTCGCCACCAACGACGTCCGGTACGCCACCCCCGCCGCGCGCCCGCTCCTCGACGTCCTCACCGCCATCCGGCTGGGCACGACGCTCGACGCGGCGGGCCGCCGGCTGCTCGCCAACGCCGAGCGACATCTCAAGACGCCCGCGGAGATGGCGGCGCTCTTCCGCGACCGGCCCGCCTGGATTCGCGCGAGCCGCTGGATCGCCGAGCGCTGCACCTTCACGCTCGCCGACCTGGGCTATCGCTTTCCCGAGCCCGCGCTGCCGCCGGGCGAGACCCCGATCGGCCGGCTGCGCGCGCTCGTGGAGGCGGGCGCGCGCGAGCGCTGGGGCCATCCAGGCCCGCGCGTCCGCCGCCAGCTCGCGCACGAGCTCGCGGTCATCGAGCGGCTCGGGCTCGCAGGCTACTTCCTCATCGTGTGGGACATCGTCCGCTTCTGCCGCGAGCGTGGCATCCTCGTGCAGGGCCGCGGGTCGGCCGCCAACAGCGCGGTCTGCTACGCGCTCGGCATCACGGCCGTCGACGCGGTCGCGATGGACCTCCTCTTCGAGCGCTTCCTCTCCGAGGAGCGGGGGGAATGGCCGGACATCGACCTCGACCTCCCGAGCGGGGAGCGCCGGGAAGAGGTGATCCAGTACGTCTACCGCCGCTACGGCGAGCGCGGGGCGGCGATGACGGCGGCGGTCATCACCTACCGCACGCGCAGCGCCGTGCGCGAGGTCGGCAAGGCGCTCGGGCTCGCGGCCGAGCAGGTCGACCGGCTCGCGAAGCTGCTGCGCGCGCACGGCTGGCACGACGCGCACGACGAGCTCGCCGCGCAGCTCCGCCGCGGGGGCGTCGATCCGACGGCGCCGCGCATCGCGCTGCTGGTCGACCTCGTGCGCCGCATCCAGGGGCTGCCGCGGCACCTGGGCCAGCACACCGGCGGCCTCGTGCTCGCCGCCGGCCGCCTCGACGAGGTCGTCCCGCTCGAGCCCGCCGCGATGCCCGGCCGCCACGTCGTCCAGTGGGACAAGGACGACTGCGCCGACTTGGGCCTCATCAAGGTCGACCTCCTCGGCCTCGGCATGCTGGCGGCGCTCGAGGAGGCGCTGCCGCTGGTGCGCGTGCACGAGGGCGTCGACCTCGACTTGGCGCACCTCCCGCCCGACGACCCGAAGGTCTACGCGATGCTCCAGCGGGCCGACACGATCGGCGTCTTCCAGGTCGAGAGCCGCGCGCAGATGGCGACGCTGCCGCGGCTCCGACCGGCCCGCTTCTACGACCTCGTCGTCGAGGTGGCGATCATCCGCCCCGGGCCGATCGTGGGGCAGATGGTGCATCCCTATCTCCGCCGCCGCGCCGGGCTCGAGCCGGTCACCTACGCGCACCCCGCGCTCGAACCGATCCTCGCCCGCACGCTCGGCGTTCCGCTCTTCCAGGAGCAGCTCCTGCGGATCGCGATGGCGGTCGCCGGCTTCAGCGGCGGCGAGGCCGAGGAGCTGCGGCGCGCGATGGGCTTCAAGCGCTCGGTCGAGCGCATGGCGGCGATCGAGGCGCGGCTGCGGGCCGGGATGACCGCGCGCGGCATCACCGGTGCCGTGCAGGAGGAGATCGTGCGCAGCATCACGTCGTTCGCGCTCTACGGCTTTCCGGAGTCGCACGCGGCGAGCTTCGCGCTGATCGCCTACGCCTCGGCGTACCTGAAGGCCCACCACCCGGCGGCCTTCGTGTGCGCGCTGCTCAACTGCTGGCCGATGGGCTTCTATCACCCCGCGACGCTGGTGAAGGACGCCGAGCGCCACGGCGTCGTCTTCCGGCCGATCGACGTCACCCGCTCGCAGTGGAAGTGCACGCTCGAGCCGGGCGACGGCGGCCCCGCCGTCCGGCTCGGCCTGCGCTACGTGCGGGGGCTGCGGCGGGAGGCGGCCGAGCGGCTCGTCGCCCGGCGTCCCTTTGCGAGTGTCGCCGAGGCGGCGCAGGCGGGGGAGCTCGCCCGCGACGAGGTGGACGCGCTCGCGTACGCCGGCGCGTTCGCCGGCCTGGGCCTCGCGCGCCGCGAGGCGCTCTGGCAGGCGGCCGCCGCCGAGCGGGACCCGGGCTCGCTGCTCGCCCACGTGCGGCCCCGGGCCGCCGCGCCGCTCGCCCCGATGACGCCGTTCGAGGAGACCGCCGCCGACTATGCGGCGACCCAGCTCACCACGGGCCCGCACGTGATGGCGCACCTGCGCCCCCGGCTCGCCGCCGCCGGCGTGCAGGCGGCGCGCGACCTCACCCAGGTTCCCCACGGCGGGCATGTCCGCGTCGCCGGCCACGTGATCGTCCGCCAGCGCCCGGGGACGGCGAAGGGGATGTGCTTCCTCACGCTCGAGGACGAGACGGGGACGGCGAATGCGTTTCTCACCCCGCCGCTCTACGAGCGCTGGCGCGTGCTCCTGAACACCACCCCGCTCCTCGAAGTGGAGGGCCGGCTCGAGCGCCGCGACGGCGTGACGCACGTGCGCGCCGAGCGGCTGCGGCGGCTCGAGGTGGCTGCCGCCCCGCCCGGGGCGCACGACTACCGGTGAGCTAGTGCAGGCTCGCGCGGGCCGCGGGAATCTGTGCGAGCGCGCTCTGCGCGAGCGTCTCGAGCTCGCTCGCAAGCGGGCCAGCGATGCGATCGTGCTTCTTTGCGCGCTTGACCGCGTGCAGGAATGCCTGGAGCGTCGTGCGGGTCCCGTTGAGCTTGCGCCGGGCGCGGCGCTTCGAGCCCGCGGCCTCGACGGCGCTCACCTGGAGCTCCGCTTGAGTGACGAGCTTCTTCACCTTGACCACCAGCGGTCCGCGGAAGGCGCCGATGTTGGGCTCGACCAGCGCGGCGATCTCGGCAACCAGGCAGTGGAGCGCCGCGACGCCCTGGAGGCCCGCACAGGCTGCAGCGCCGCCCCCGCCCCCGCCACCCCCGCCACCACCACCCCCACCGCCGGGCTGCGGGGTCACGCAGAGGCCCGAGGCATTGCACGTCTGGCCTTCGGGGCAGTCGGCGTCCTCGGCACACGTGCCCGCGGGCAGCGCCGCCCCGTAGACGTAGACCTCGCCGGCGCTCGCAAGCGAGCCCACCTGCCGGCCCGGGGCCGCCACCGCGAGGAAGCTCCCGAACGCCGCCACCGTCTCGCCGAAGGTGTCGTTCTTGCTCGCCGGTGTCGGGTCGGGGAGCGTCGTCATGGTCCCGCCGCTGAAGAAGTAGACCTTGCCGGCGTTGTTTTTCGACGAGACGCTCGCCCCGGGCGAGCCGAGGAGGATGTCGGCGCCGCGCGCCGCCACGGCCGCGCCGCAGTTGTCGGTGACCACTGCGAGCGGCCTGCACAGGTCCTGGATCGGCGTGCCATCCGCCTTGAACAGCCATGCCGCGCCGCGGCCGTTCTGGTACTGCGGTGCGCCGACGAGCACTTGGCCGTTCACGCCGGCGACGGCCGCCCCGAAGAGCGAGCCCGTGCTCGTGCTGTCCGGGTTGGTGAACTCCACCGGCGGGCTGCCGCTGCCGGGCGTGAAGAGATAGGCCGCGCCCCGCTTGCGTGCGCCGAGCGCGCCCGGGGCGCCGACGAGGAGCTTGCCGCCTACCGCCGCGAGCGCCGCGCCGAACTCGTCGTTGGCATCGGGTTGCGGCTCGGTGAGGGTCTCCGGCGGGGCCGTGCCGGAGAGGTCGAAGACGTAGACGGCCCCGCCCGCCACGCTGCCGGTCCCGCTGGGGACCTGGTCGCCAGGGGCCCCCACCGCGAGCAGCGAGCTGCCGACGGTGGCGAGCGCGGCACCGAAATTCGCGTTTGCATTGAGCACGGGCGCGGTGAGCGTGCGCACGAGAGTCCCGGTCGTCGCATCGAAGAGGAGGACGGCCCCAAAGTGGGTCCGGTTGCTCGAGGTCCCGTCGTCCCCGGGCACGCCGACGGCAATCAGGCGCGCCGTCGGCGACCCGACGACGGCGACTGCGGCCCCGGCCCGGTCGTCGTCGACGGCGAGGGGCTTCGTGAGCTTCAGGCGCTGCTGCCCGGTGCGCACGTCGAAGACGTACGCGGCCCCCGTGCGCGTGACCGTGGCGCTCTCGTCCGCGAGTGGCACGCCGACGACGAGCAACCCCCCGCCGATCGCGAGCGCGGTCCCGAACTGATCGTTGTCGATCCCCGTCGTGTTCGGGTCGGGAAGCGAATAGAGGGGCAGCGGCTGGGCGCCCGCGGGCAGGGGACAGACGAGCCCGGCGAGCAGGGCGAGCCAGGCGAGGGAAGCGAGGTTCCGCATGGGCGGCCCGCTCACGCAACTCCGGTGCCACCGGCGGCGGGCGGCGCGGCGAGCCGTCGCACGCGAAAAATCGCGCGCCCGCGAACGGGCCGTGCAGCGGCGCCCGGCGGCGGGCGGGCATGCGCGGCATGGTCGGGAAGTGTGGCAGCGCTGCAGGGTCGGGCGCCGGCGCCCGAAACTCGGGGCTTGCCCGGCGCGGTTGAACCGCCTAGAAACCTCGCCGGGAGGTCAACATGCCGTTCATGACCGAGCGGCCGCTCACGCCGCGCGAGTTCCTCGACGAGTGCATCGCGTTCAAGCGCGAGCGGTTGACCGGCGGGCGCTTCCTCGCTGCGCTCGTCCAGGGGAACGTGACCGCGGCCCAGCTCCGCCTCTGGGCGAAAGACATGTACCACTTCGTCCAGCCCGGGATTCCCGCGCTCACGGCCTGGCTCGCCCACGCGCCCACGGCGGTCGAGCGGGAGAGCGCCCGCCTGATTGCTCGCAATCTCGCGGGCGAGCTCGGCTATCTCCGCGAGCCCGATCACCGCGATCTGTATCTCAAGCTCCTCGACGAAGGCTTTGGCATCAGCGAGGCCGAGGCGAAGGAGCACCTGCCGCTCGCCGGGACCATCGGGGCGACGACGGCGCTGTGTGCGTTCTGCCGGTCCTCGTTCGCCGAGGGCCTCGGGGCCTTCGGGCTCGCGCTCGAGATGCAGGTGCCCGGGAGGCCGAACGGGGCCGCAGTGCTCTACGAGGCGCTCCGTCGCCTCGGGCTCTCCGAGAGCGCGCTCGAGTTCTACCGCATCCACGTCGAGGCGGAGGAGGAGCACGGCGAGAACGCCGAACGAGCGGTGGCGCCGTTCATCCAGACGCGCGAGCAGCAGGCGCTGGTGCGTCATGCCTTTCGCTGGACCGTGATCGCCCTTGCCGGCATGCAGCAGGGCTTCGACGCCTACCTGAGCTAGTCACTCGAACAACGAGAGCTGCCGGCGGGCGCCGACGATCGCGTCGAAGTCGGGGCCGCCCACGAACCGCAGCACGGCATCGGCGATCGGCTTGAGCTGGTGCTCGACGTAGTGATCGTAGTCGGGGGGTGCGGTGGCGGCCTGGGCGGGCTCCGGCCCCGCCCGCGTGACCACGTAGGCGACGAGCCGCCCGGGCGGCGTGCCCTGCTTGCGCGCTGCCTTGACGTGCGGCGGCGTCGTGCGCGTGTAGGCGGCCAGCGGCTTGCGCAGTGCCTTGCGGTAGACGAGGGCCGCGTCGTGGCGACCGGCGCGGAGATCGGCCACGAAGCCGCGCACGAACTCCGCCACCGGCCGGTCATGGAAGACGAGGTCGAGGAGCGCGCGCTGGAACTCCCGGGCGACTTGGCTCCAGTCGCGCCGCACCGCCTCGAGCCCGACCAGCTCGAGGTGCTCCCGGCCGTCCTCGAGCACGAGTCCCGCGTACCGCTTCTTGCTGCCCGCGGTGCCGGCGCGCACCTCGGGCATGAAGAAGCGCACGTAGACCTTCTCGAATTCGAGCTCGAGCCGGCTCGTGCAGCCGAATTCCGCTTCGAGCGCGGCGCCGACGGCCTGCCCGATCGCCGTGCACAGCTCGTGCCCGCGCGCCGCCGCGCGCGCGGGGTCGACCTCGCCCACGTCGACGAACAGCGAGTCCGTGTCGCCGTAGATGACGCGATGGCCGTGGCTGGCCGCCGCCGCCGCCGCGAGGCGGATCACGTGCTGGCCAGCGGTGGTGATCGCGTTCGCGACCGCGGGGGCGAACAGGCGCGAGGCCGGCGAGCCGAGCACGCCGAAGAGCGAGTTCATGAGGATCTTGATCGCCTGGGCCCCCACGGTGTCGCCGGCCGCGCGGGCCCGGGCACGCTCCTCCCAGAGGCGCGCCACCAGCGCCGGCAGGATGCCTTCCTCGTCGGTGCGGAAGACGGCCCCGCCGGGCGTCCGCACGTGCGCCGCGGGCCACGGCGGCGCGGGCACGAACACCAGCGGGTCGATGTTGAAGGTGCGAATGAGGCTCGGGTAGAGGCTGCGGAAGTCGAACACGACGATGTTGCGGTAGAGGCCGGGGCGCGAGTCGAGCACGAGGCCGCCCACGATGTCCGCCGCGGCCTCCGCCCTGCCTTCGACCGACGGCGCCACCCGGCCGCGCGCCCGCAGCGCGCGCAGGTAGAGCGAGTCGACCGACGCGATCTGTGCGCTCACCCGGTCGAGCTGCATGCCGGTGAGGAGGCTGCGGCGCACGGTGAGCTCGACCAGGCCCGTGCGCTCGAGGATCGCGAGCACGAGCCGGGCGTCCTCGAGGTTGTAGGCGGCGAGCGCCGCGGGGTTCTCCCGGTAGGCGGTCTCGATCGCCGCGCCGCGGTGGTCGGGGGCGAAGAGCTTGCCGCGCCCTAGGAGCGTCCGCGCGGCGGTCTCGAGCGTGTAGTCCTCGAGCCGATAGAACGACGAGCGCAGCAGCGCGAGCCCGTCGAGCACGACGCGGCCCGGCACGACGGCCCGCGCCTCGCGCGTGAACCCGGGGTCGCGCAGCAGCTCGAGCTCGTCGTCTGCGCGCCCGAGGGCGAACCGCACGCCCGACCGGCGCGCGCAGCGCAGCAGCACCGCCAGGTCGAAGTCGCAGACGTTCCAGCCCGTGAGCACGTCGGGGTCGGCGGCGCGGACGTGGGCGAGAAAGCGCGCGATCAACGTCCGCTCGTCGGGCACGACCTCGGCGCCGGCGACGGGGGCGTCGCCCACCAGGAAGACGCGCTCGCCGCCCGCGCCCGCCACCGCGATCGAGTAGACGGTGGTGGCGTCGAGGCTCGTCTCGACGTCGAGCGAGAGCACGCGGAGGCGGGGCGTGAACGCGGCCGGCGCGAGCGCCGGGTTGCGGTAGACGCGGCCGATGCCCGGGCGGCGCTCGAAGGGCCCCTCGACGGCGAACGCGCCGAGGATGCCCCGGTCGATGAGCCAGCGGTACGCGAACCGCAGATCGGCCTCGTAGGTGGGCACGCCCGCGGCCGCAAGCCGCGCGCGCAGCGGCGGGACGTCGCGCGGCAGCGCCACCTCGACGCGCACGACGGGCTCGCCGGCGAACGTGCGCAGGTCGGTCGGGACGACGCGCGCGCCGGCGACGTGCCCGGCGTCGACCGCGCGCACGAAGAAGTACGGCGCGAGCCGGTCGTCGACGACCAGCACCGGCTCGCCGTCCTCGAGGACGCCGTAGAGGTGCACCGCGGGCCGCCCGTCGACGATGCGGTAGGTCGGCGTGAGCACGAAGCCGCGCACGGCCATGCCTCACTATCCCCCGCAGAACCGGCGGGCACCAGACCAGGGGATCTGCTACATCCGATGCGTGGACGACCCCCTCGCGCTCTCGCTGGTCGACGTCGGCGCGCTCATCCGGCGCCGGGCGCTCTCGCCGGTCGAGCTGCTCGAGGCGGTGCTCGCCCGCATCGAGGCGCTCGACCCGGCCCTCAACGCCTTCACGACGCTGTCGACCGCGGCGCTTGCCGAGGCACGGGCGGCCGAGCGGGACCTCGCCCGGGGCGTCTACCGCGGGCCGCTGCACGGGATCCCCGTCGGCGTAAAGGATCTCATCGACACGGCCGGGCTGCGCACGACCTACGGCTCGGGCATGTTCGCCGATCACGTGCCCGCGCGCGACGCGGCGGTGGCCGAACGGCTGCGCGCCGCGGGCGCGGTGATCACGGGCAAGACCGCGACCCACGAGCTCGGCAAGGGGATCACCACCAACAACTTCTTCTTCGGTCCAACGCGCAACCCCTGGGACCTCGAGCGCGTGCCCGGTGGCTCGAGCGGGGGCGCGGCCGCGGCGGTGGCGGCGGGCATGGGGCCCGTGCACATCGGCACCGACGGCGGCGGCTCGATCCGCATCCCGGCGGCGTTCTGCGGCGTCGTGGGCTTCAAGCCGACGCTCGGGCTCATCAGCAACCGCGGCCAGTTCGGCGACGGCAACTCCTCCTACTCGACGCCCGGCCCGCTCGCCCGCAGCGTGCGCGACGCCGCGGTCGCCGCGCAGGCGCTCGCGGGGTGGGACCCCGACTACATCTACTCCCGACCCGAGCCCGTCCCCGATCTCGTGGGCGACCTCGAGGCCGGCGTGGCGGGGGCGCGCATCGGCGTGAGCCCGGATTTCCTCGATCCCGCGCCCGACCCTGCCGTGCAGGAGGCGTTCGAGGCCACGGTCGCCCGGCTCGCGGGGCTCGGCGCGGAGATCGTCGAGGTGGCGATGCCCAATCACGACCTCGTGCTGCCCTGCATCGGGGCGCTCTTCGGGATCGAGGGCGAGGTCATGCTCGAGCAGCTCTTCGGTGCCCGGCCACGGCTCTTTAGCCCGACGGTCGCGCGCGGCCGGGCGCGAGGCATTCCCGCCGAGCCGGCGCTCTGGGTGCGCGCCCAGCAGGATCGCGCGCGCGTGCGCCGCGACTATGCGGCGGCGTTCACCCAGGTCGAGGCGCTGGTGCTCCCGACGGCGCCCATCGTGCCGCCGCGCATCGACGCCGACGAGGCGGCTGCCGTGCGCGCCTGCGTGCCCTACACCGGCGGGGCGAACTTGGCCGGCCTGCCGGCGGTCGCCCTGCCGGCGGGCTTCGCCGATGGGCTGCCCCTCAGCGTCCAGGTGGTCGCCGCAGCGGGTGCGGACGCGCTCGTGCTGCGCATCGCCCGCGCGCTCGAGCAAGCCGCCCCCGAGCATCGCGCCGCCGCACCGCCGCTCGACACCGGAGCCGCAGGCCGGGCTTGACCCGGGTCCGCGGTCTTGCATACCCTTCCATCCGGATCGACGGATGGAGGGACGATGAGCACGACCCCGCAGCGCATGCCGCGGGCCGCAGCCGCCCCCGTGCGGCCGGCCTTCAAGGTGAAGGATCTCGGCCTCGCCGAGCTCGGGCGCAAGGAGATCCGCCTCGCCGAGCAGGAGATGCCGGGGCTCATGGCGCTGCGCGCGAAGTATGCGGCGGCCAAACCGCTCGCCGGGGCGCGGATCACGGGCTCGCTGCACATGACGGTGCAGACCGCGGTGCTGATCGAGACGCTGATGGACCTCGGCGCCGAGGTGCGCTGGGCGTCGTGCAACATCTTCAGCACCCAGGACCAGGCCGCCGCCGCCGTGGTCGTCGGGCGCGAGGGGAGCCCGGCCGACCCGCGCGGCGCCGCGGTCTTCGCCTGGAAGGGGGAGACGCTCGAGGAGTACTGGTGGTGCACGAACGAGGCGCTCGTCTGGCCCGACGGCCGCGGCCCCGACCTCATCGTCGACGACGGCGGGGATGCGACGCTGCTCGTGCACAAGGGGCTCGAGTTCGAGCGGGCGGGCCGGGTGCCCGAGTTCGACCCGGCGCGGGACAGCGCCGAATGGGGCGTCGTGCTCGCGCTGCTGCGCCGGCTGCAGCAGGAGTCGCCCGGCCAGTGGGCCCGGGTCGCTGCGGGCATTCGCGGCGTGAGCGAGGAGACCACGACGGGGGTGCACCGGCTCTACGAGATGGCGCGGAACGGCACGCTGCTCTTCCCCGCGATCAACGTCAACGACTCGGTCACCAAGAGCAAGTTCGACAACGTCTACGGCTGCCGGCACTCGCTGATCGACGGGCTCAACCGCGCCACCGACGTGATGCTCGGGGGGAAGATCGCGGTCGTCTGCGGCTTCGGCGAGGTCGGCAAGGGGTGCGCGGAGGCGCTGCGCGGCCAGGGGTGCCGCGTGGTCGTCACGGAGATCGATCCCATCTGCGCGCTGCAGGCGGCGATGCAGGGCTACGAGGTCGCCACCGTCGAGGACTACGTCGAGCGGGCGGACATCTTCGTCACCGCCACCGGCAACATCGGCGTCATCACCGCCGAGCACATGGCGCGGATGAAGGACAAGGCGGTCGTCGGCAACATCGGGCACTTCGACAACGAGATCGACATGGCCGGCCTCGCGCGCGTACCCGGGATCAAGCGCGTCAACATCAAGCCCCAGTACGACGAGTGGATCTTCCCCGACGGGCACTCCGTGCTCGTGCTCGCCGAGGGCCGCCTGCTGAACCTCGGCTGCGCGACGGGGCATCCGTCGTTCGTGATGAGCGCGTCGTTCACCAACCAGGTGCTGGCGCAGCTCGAGCTGTGGCGGAACGCCGCCCGCTACGCCACGGGCGTCCACATGCTCCCCAAGCGGCTCGACGAGGAGGTCGCACGGCTCCACCTCGGCAAGCTCGGCGTGCGGCTCACCCAGCTCACGCCGCGGCAGGCGGAGTACCTCGGCGTGCCGATCGACGGGCCGTACAAGCCCGACCACTACCGCTACTAGACGAACGTCGCCGCGACCGTGTCGGCGAACAGGAGCCCGCGCGCGGTAAGGCGCAGGCGGCGGCCGGTGTCCTCGACGAGGCCGTCGGCGCGCAGCGCGGCGAGCTGCGGGAAGCACGCGGCGAGCGGGCTCGCGAAGCGACGCTCGAACTCGAGGAGATCGACGCCCGCGAGGCGCCGCAGACCCGCGAGCACGAACTCGCCGCGTGCCTTGGCCGGGGTGAGCGGCTCCTCGTGGGCGACGCCGCTGCCGCGCGCCCAAACCGCCGCCTGCCACTCCGCCGGGCGCCGCAGGTTCGCCCAGCGGCACCCGGGCGCAGGGTACGCGGCAAAGGAATGCGCGCCGGCGCCCACGCCGAGGTAGTCCGAGCCGTCCCAGTAGCTCGTGTTGTGCCGCGACGCGAAGCCGGGCCGCGCCCAGCTCGAGATCTCGTAGCGCTCGTAGCCCGCCGCGGCGAGCGCCGCGGCCGTCGTCTCGGTCATCGCCGCCTCGCTCTCCTCGTCGACGGGGTGCACCCGCCCGCGCGCTCGCCAGGCCTCGAGCGGTGTGCCCTCCTCGTAGGTGAGGCTGTACGCCGAGATGTGCTCGGGGCCGAGCGCGACCGCCCGGGCGAGATCGCGCTCCCAGTCCACCACCGTCGTGCCCGGCACCGCATAGATCAGATCGAGGCTCACGTTGGCGAAGCCCGCCGCACGCGCAGCGGCGACTGCGGCGACGGTGTCGGCTGGAGCGTGGTCGCGTCCGAGGATGCGCAGCGCCGCCGCGGTGAAGGACTGTGCGCCGAGCGAGAGGCGGTTCACGCCCGCCGCACGGTAGCCGGCGAGCCGCCGGCGGTCGACGGTTCCGGGGTTCGCCTCGATCGTCACCTCGGCGCCGGGGACGAGGCCGAAGACCGCCGCGGCCGCTTCGAGGATGCGGCCGACTGCCGCGGGCGAGAAGAGCGACGGCGTCCCGCCGCCCAGGTAGACGCTGCGCACGCGGCGTCCGGCCCAGGGCGCGGCCGCGCCGCGGGCGGCGATCTCCGCGACGAGCGCGGCAGTGTACGCGTCCTCGGGCGGCCGGCGATGCGCGTAGACGTTGAAGTCGCAATAGGGGCAGATGCGCCGGCACCACGGCACGTGGACGTAGAGGGCGAAGGAGGTGCTCATCGGGTCCCGTCGAGGAGCGCCGGGAGCACCGCCTCGAGGTCGTGAATCGACGCCACCGCCGCGTCGGCCTCCACGGCCGGGTCGGCGCCCACGTAGACCGTGCGCATGCCCAGCTGACGGGCGGCGCGCAGGTTCGCCGCCGTGTCCTCGACCAGCACGCAGTCGCGCCCGTGCGCGTGCAGGTCGGCGAGCACGGTCTGGTAGGCGTGCACGTAGGGCTTCGGCAGGTAATGGAGGCGCTCGAGCGCGTAGAGGCGGAAGAAGAGCGTCCGCACCCCCAGGCGCTCGAGCACGGCGCGGGCGTGCGCGAGCGAGCCGTTGGTGACCGCCACCTTGACGAACGGGAGCCGGGCGAGCAGCGCCGCCAGCGCTGGGTCGGGGGCGAGGAGGTCGGCGAGCTCGATGGCGTGGACGAAGTCGAGGTAGGCGTCGGGATCGACGCCCGCGCTTCGCATGAGCCCGTGCAGCGTGGTGCCGTAGTCCTGCCAGAGACGCCGGCGCGTGCCGTCGACCTCCGCCGCGGGGATGCCCGCGCGTTCGACGAGGAAGCGGTTGATGCGGGCGTCGACCCGGTCGACCACCCCGGCGGTGGGCGGATAGAGCGTGTTGTCCACGTCGAGCAGCAGAAACGGGCGATCCACGGACCTCACCGGTAGCGGCGCAGAAGCCCGATCACCACCCCGCGCACTTGGACGCGGTCAGCCGCGGCCACGAGCGGCGCGAGGCGCTCGTTGGCCGGCATCAGCCGCACGCGCCCGCCGCGCTCGCGGTAGAGGCGCTTGACGGTGGCCTCGCCGTCGACGAGCGCCACGACGGTCGCCCCGTCCGGTGCGTCGGGGCGCGCCTCGACCACGATCAGGTCCCCGTCGAGGATGCCGTCGCCCACCATCGAGTCGCCGCGCACGCGCAGGGCGAAGGTCTCGCCGCGGCCGAGGAGCTCTTCGGGCAGCGCCACGGTCTCGCGCACCTCGACGGGCTCGATCGGCGCGCCGGCTGCCACCTCGCCGAGCAGCGGGACCGCCACCGCCCGCGTCTCGGCCACGAGCTCGAGCGCCCGGCTGCGATGCGGAAGGCGGCGGACCATGCCGCGGCGCTCGAGGTTGCGAAGGTGCTTGTGCACGGTGGCGACCGAGCCCAGGCGCAGGTGACGGCCAATCTCGGCGAGGGTGGGCGCGTAGCCGCGGGCGTCGATGTAGCGGCGCAGGTAGTCGAGGAGCTGCTTTTGCCGCCGCGTGAGCACGCCGCAATCGTGAGCGAACGGAAGGCGAAAGGCAAATCCTGCTGCGCTCCAAGGCATTGCCGCCGTGGTGGGTGGGCGCTAAGGTCGATGCGCATGCTCCGTCCGTTCCGCCTCGCGGCGGCGCTTCTGGCCGCCGGGCTGGTGACGACCGGCGTGGGCCGCGCCGACGATGCCGCAGCGCCCGCGGTCGGGTCGGCGAAGCCCCCCGCATCCCGCATCGAGTATCGCGACGACCGTCTCTCGGTGCACATCGAGCAGATGCCGATCGGCGAGGTCATCGACGAGATCGGCCGGCAGAGCGGCGCGCAGATCGTCGGACGGCCGCGCGAGGACCGGGCGGTGACGGCGCAGTTCCGCCGTCTCCCGCTCGGCGAGGGGCTGCAGCGGTTGCTCGGCGCACAGAACTTCCTGCTCCGCTACGGCGACGGGGGCCGGCTGCGATCGATCGTGCTCCTCGGGGGGCCGGAGCCGCCGCACACCGCCACGGCCACGTCGGGACCGCCCACCGCGCCGAGCCCGCCCGCCCAGCCGCAGAACATCATGACGATGTTCCAGAACCACCCGCCGCTGCCGGTGAGCGGCCGGCTCGCCAAGGCGCTCGGGACGAACGCGGCCACGTTCCCGCAGCTCCTCGACACGGCGATCCACAACGACGACCCCGGCCTGCGCGTCGAGGCCATGCGCACGTGGCTGAACGGCCTCGAGTCCGATGCGGCGCTCCGCGGCGCCTTCCTCTCGTCGATCGGCGCGATGGACGATGCCGCGCTCGGCAACATCATCCGCGGTGCGGCGGGGCTGCGCGCCGAGGAGCTGGCGGCGCTCGTGGCGAGCCAGGCGCGCACGAACGAGCTGCGCGCGAAGGCGTCGACGGTGCTCCAGGCGCTGCGGCAGTCCTCGGGCGGGTAGGGGGCGGCGCGAGCGCGGCCGGCCGCGCCGGATCGAACCGTGAAGACGCTCCGAGACAAGCGCGCGCTCGTGACCGGCGCCGCCGCCGGGATCGGACGGGCGATCGCCGCCCGGTTCGCCGCCGAGGGCGCGGAGCTGCTCCTCGTCGACGTGAACGGGCCCGCGCTCGCCGAGACCGCTGCGGCGCTCGCAGGCGGTGCCCGGGTGCGCACGTACGTCGTCGATCTCGTCGACCCCTCGCGCATCCTCGGGCTGCGGGAAGCGGTGCACGCCGACGGCGGCCCGATCGACGTGCTCGTCAACAACGCGGGGATCGTCTTCGGCGGCGCTTTTCTCGACGTGCCGCTCGAGCGGCACTTCACGACCTACCGCCTGAACGTCGAGAGCCTGGTCGCGATGACCCACGCCTTCCTCCCGGACCTCCTCGCGGGCAGCGACGGGCACGTCGTGAACATCGGCAGCGCCTCGGCGTTCATCGGGCTTCCGTTCGGCGCGACCTACGCGTCGAGCAAATGGGCGGTGGTCGGGTTCTCGGAGTCGCTCGCGCTCGAGCTCGCCCTCCAGGGGCACCGCCACGTCCACGTGACCTGCGTGTGCCCGAGCTATGTCGCGACCGGGCTCTTCGCTGGTGCGCGCGCCCCTCGGCTCACGCGCATGCTCACCCCCGAGCGGGTGGCCGCGCTCACCGTGCGCGCCGTGCTCGCGAACCGGCCGTTCGTGAAGACCCCGTGGCTGGTCGCGCTCACCCCCGCGCTGAAGGGCCTCCTCCCATTCCGGACCTTCTACCGCCTCGCGGCCTGGCTCGGGGTGAACACGAGCATGATGCACTGGCGCGGCCGCGGGCCCGCGTGACCCCGCCCGTGCTCACCGGCCGTGGCGCTGGTAGCGCGCGACCGCCGCGTTGTGCGCGGCGAGCGTGGCGCTGAATTCGTGCGTGCCGTCGCCGCGCGCGACGAAGTAGAGGTAGTCGACGGGGGCGGGATCGACCGCCGCCTCGAGCGCGGCGCGGCCGGGGTTGGCGATCGGCGTGGGGGGAAGCCCCTCGATCGTGTACGTGTTGTACGGCGTGGGTCGGCGCAGATCCGCGGTGGTGATCGTGCGGTCGGCGCGCGGGCGCCCGTAGAGCACCGTCGGGTCGGACTGGAGCGGCATGCCGCGGCGCAGGCGGTTCAAGAAGACGGCGGCCACGAGCGGCCGCTCCTCGGGCCGCGCGGTCTCCTCCTCGATCAGCGAGGCGAGGACCACCGCCTGCTCGACCGTGAGCCCGAGCCGAAGCGCCCGGAGCTGCAGCTCGGGCCGGAAGACCTCGCGGAAGCGGCGGATCATCGTGCGGAGAATCCGCTCCTGTGGGGTGGCGAGCGGAAAGGCGTACGTGTCGGGGAAGAGGTAGCCCTCCGCGCCCTCGGGCGGGAGGCCCTCGGCGGCGAGGAAGGCGGGATCGTCGAGGAGGCAGGTGAAGCTCTCCTCGGAGCCGAACCCCGCCGCGGCGAGGGCGGCCACGACGTCGTGCACCGTGCGCCCCTCGGGAATGGTGATCGTGTGGAGCGGATCGGGCGGCCCCGTCACCCGCGCGAGGACCTCGAGGGGGCTCAGCGGGGTGGTGATGAGGTACTCGCCCCAGTGGACCACACGGTCCTTGCCGGTAAGCCGGGCCCAGACCGTCAGCAGGCGCGGCGTGCGGAGCACGCCCTCGCGCGCGAGCTGGGCGGCGATGTCGGCGAAGCGGGTGCCCTCGGTGATCGAGACCGTCACCGGGCCCGCGAGCGGCGGTCCCGGGCGATGGAGCGCGACGGAGATGCTCCCCGCGGCGGCGAGCGCGGCTGCGGCAGCGGCCCCCGCCACGAGCGCGAGCCGCCGCCGCATCAGCGCCGCCGGGCGAGGTAGGTCTCGAGGATCACCGCCGCCGCCACGCGGTCGAGGGCCTCGCGCCGCCGCCGCCCGCGCACGCCCGCGGCCGCGAGGCGCTGCGCGGCCTCGAACGTGGTGAGCCGCTCGTCGACGAACTCGACCGGCAGGCCGAGGTGCGCGGCCGCCCGCGCGGCGAAGCTCCGCGTGCGCGCGGCGCGCACGCCCTCGCTCCCGTCCATGTTGAGCGGGAGACCCACGACGAGCCGCTCGGGGGCGAACGGGGCGAGGAGGGCGGCGAGCGCGCGCAGGTCGTGGCGGCCGCCGCGGCGGCGGAGGACACCCACGGGATGCGCGGCGACGCCCAGCTCGTCGCTCACCGCGACGCCGACGCGCGCATCGCCGACGTCGAGCGCGGCAAGCCGCATGAGGCGCGCTTACCATCGGCCGCCCGGGCCCGCAACCCGAGCTTTCTAGCGCCGCAACGGCTGCGCGCTGCCGACAAAGGCGGCACGCGCTGCCCGCAGAGGCAGCAGGGCGCGTGCACGCGAAAAAAAATCGCGCACGACCGCTTCGAGAACATTGACAAGCGCCGCGCACTTTTGGCAGGGTGCGCCGCAATCCCGCTGCGGTTCCGGCGTCGCGTTCGGCGCGGCCAAATCCATTTCTCTGGGAGGAGCGACACGGTGTCGAGGCGCTACCCGCTGGTCGACCTGCTGCCGCGGAGCACGACGCTGGTCGTGCTCGTCTGCTTCGTGCTGCTGCCGACGCAGGTGGCGCTCGGAGCCCGGCGCAAACGACCCGCGCGGCCGGCGCACGGGCGGCACACACGCGCCCACCCGCGGCGCCCCGCACGCGCCCACCGGGCGCCGCGGCCGGTGGACGGCGCGAGCAGCGTCGAGGAGCACGTCCATCTCCGACGCGGCGACACGCTCGAGAGCGTGCTCGCCGCGCGCGGCGTCGGCGCCGCCGAGGCGCAGCCGTGGGTCGAGGCCGCAACCCGCGTCTACGACCTCCGCCGCGTGCAGCCCCGGCGGGGCGTGACGCTGCGCTTCGACCGCGAGAGCCGCGCGCTCGAGGAGATCCGCTACGAGATCGACGACCACACGCTGCTCATCCTCGCCGAGACCCCCGACGGGATCGAGGCGCGGCGCGAGAGCCTCCCGTACTTCACGGAGGTGAAGGGGGTGGCCGGGCGGATCGAGCGCGGGCTGCGCGAGGACGCCGCGCAGGTCGGGGTGCCCGAGCAGGTGATCGCCCGCCTGGGCGACATCTTCGGCTGGGACGTCGACGTGGAGGAGGGGTTGCGGGCGGGCGACGAGTTCCGCGTGCTCTACGAGAACATGTGGCAGGCCGGGATCGGCGCCCCGCAGGCGGGCACCGTCATCGGCGCGAGCCTCGTGACCGACGGCCGCGAGGTGACCGCGGTCTACTTCGAGGACACCGACGGCCGGGGTGCGTACTACCGCCCGAGCGGAGAGGCGCTGTCGCGGACGTTCCTGCGCTATCCGGTCGACTTCACCGAGATCACCTCGGAGTTCTCGCTGCTGCGGTTCCACCCGATCCTGCACGTGGGCCGCCCGCACCTGGGCGTCGACTTCGCCGCCCCGCGCGGGACGCCGGTTCGGGCGGCCGCGAGCGGGGCGGTGAGCGCCTCGGGGTGGTGCGGCAGCCTCGGGCGCTGCGTGCGCATCGACCATCCCGACGGGCTCACCTCGACCTACGGGCACCTCTCCCGCATCGCCGCGGGCCTCGAGGTCGGCAGCGCCGTCGAGCGCGGGCAGGTGATCGGCTACGTGGGCGCCACGGGCCTCGCCACCGGACCGCACCTCCACTACGGCCTCGAGCGCGACGGGCAGTACGTCGATCCGCTCGCGCTGCATCCGGCGCCGGAGCGCCCGATCCCCGCCGGCGATCGCCGGGCCTTCGAGCGCGTCGAGAAGGAGGTCGTCCGGCACTTGGCGGCGCTGCGCGAGAGCGGCACGCCGCAGACGGTGTTCCTCTCCCGGCTCGCAGAGCCGGGCGTGGAGGAGCGCCCGGAGTAGCCGACGCGCTACCTCGACGGCCCTCGCCCGCGGCTGTTCGCGCACCGCGGCGCATCGGGCGTCGCCCCGGAGAACACCCTCGCGGCGTTTGCCGCGGGAATCGCGGCAGGCGCCGAGCGGCTCGAGCTCGACGTGCACGCGACCGCCGACGGCCACGTGGTCGTGCTCCACGACGCGACCGTCGACCGCACCACCGACGGCACCGGAGCCGTGCGCACGCTCTCGCTCGCCGCCCTCCAGCGCCTCGACGCGGGCTACCGCTTCGCCGGCCCCGCCGGCGACTTCCCGTTCCGCGGCCGCGGCGTGCGCGTACCGACGCTCGCCGAGGTGCTCGCCGCTCATCCCGGCGTGCCGCTCAACATCGAGATCAAGCAGGCCGAGCCGCCGATCGAGGCCGCCGTGCTCGCCGTGCTCGACCGCCACGGCGCGCGCGAGCAGACGCTGCTCGCGGCCGAGGATGCGGCGATCATGGCGCGCATCCGCGCCGCCGCGCCCGCGATGCTCACGAGCTTCTCCGCCGACGAGGTCGCCGACTTCGTCTTCCGCGTGCGCGACGGGCGGCTCGGCGGGTACCGCCCGCCGGGCGTGGCGCTGCAAGTCCCGCCCGCCTACGCCGGCATCCCCATCGTCACGCCCGAGACGGTCGCGGCCGCGCACGCGCTCGGCGTCGAGGTGCACGTGTGGACGATCGACGAGGAGGCGCAAATGGAGCGTCTCCTCGACCTCGGCGTCGACGGCATCATGACGGACTTTCCGGCGCTGGGGGCGGCGGTGCTGCGGCGGCGGGGGCTGCGGTAGATCGCCTCAGCCGCGCCCGCGCACCTCGGCGATGAGCGCGAGCAGCGCCTCGTGCAGCACGCCGTTGGACGCGACCAGCCCCGGGCGCAGCGGCGAGGGCTGGTTGAAGACGAGCGGCGCGCCGTCGAGGTCGGTCACCCGGCCCCCGGCCTCCTCGACCAGCAGCGTGCCGGCGCACACGTCCCACTCGTTCTTGGGCGTGAGCGTGAAGGTGGCATCGCCGCGGCCGCTTGCGAGCTCCGCGAGCTTGAAGGCGACGCTGCCGGTGAGCGTCACGCGGCAGCGCGGCTTGAAGGCGTCCCACTCGCCGCGCTTGTCCTCCGAGCGGCTCGCGAGCACGACGGCGTCGGCGAGCCGCGCGGTGGCGCTCACGCGCGCCGGCGTGCCGTTCGCGGTTGTGCCTGCGCCCTGGCTCGCGACGTAGAGGCGGTCGGCGGCCGGGTTGTACTCGACCGCGACCACGGGCCGGCCGTGCTCCACCAGCGCGATGCACACGCAGAACTCCGGGATATGCTGGATGAACTCCTTGGTGCCGTCGAGCGGGTCGACGATCCACACCCGCGGCTTGCCGAGCCGCGCGGTCGAGTCGGCGGTCTCCTCCGAGAGCCAGCCGTCGTCGGGGAACGCCGCGGCGATGCGCCCGCGGATGATCGCATCGGCCTCGAGGTCGGCGGCGGTGACCGGGCTGTCGTGGCCCTTCTCGCGCGCGTGGACCGCGCCCCGATAGTGGCGGAGGATCGCCGCGCCGGCCTCGCGGGCGGCCGCGACCGCGACCTCGCGCTCCCGGGCGAAGCGGGTCATGCGCGCGGCCCCGTCGTCTCGCCCATGGCCGCGTTCGTACCAAGTTCAGCTTGACGCCGCCACCGCGAACCCCTACGGGACGGGCGTGCGCACGCTCGTGATCGCGCTCGCCACCGCGGGCGGCGTGGGCTACGCCCCGGTGGCGCCGGGGACGTGGGGGGCGCTGGTCGCGGTGCCGTTCCTGCCCTGGCTCGCGGGGCTCCGCGCGCGGGCGCCCGTGTGCTACGGCGCCCTCCTGGCCGGGGTGGCGGCCGTCGGCGTGTGGGCGGCGGGCCGCGCCGAAGTCGTCTTCGGCGGCAAGGACCACTCGCGCATCGTGATCGACGAGGTGGCCGGGCAGCTCGTGGCGGGCGCGTTCGTGCCCGGGACGTGGAGCGCCGCGGGGCTCGCCTTCGTGCTCTTCCGCATCTTCGACGTGGTGAAGCCCTACCCGGCGAGCGTCTTCGACCGGCGGGTGCCCGGGGGCCTCGGCGTGGTGGGCGACGACCTCGTCGCCGGCGCCTACGCGGGCCTCGTCGCCTGGGTCGTGCTGAGGCTCGCGTGACGCTGCGCGCGGCCGTGCTCTCGACGGGCGACGAGCTCACTACCGGGCGCATCGTCGACTCGAACGCGAGCTGGATTGCCGACAAGCTCTTCGAGCTCGGCATCGACCTGGTGGCGATCCTCACCGTCGGCGACTACCCCGAGCGGCTCGAGTGGGCGTGGCGCCGGGCGCTCGAGGTCGCGCGCGTCGTGATCTCGACCGGCGGCATCGGGCCCACCGCCGACGATCTCACCACCGAGACCGTCGCGCGCGTGCTCGGCGTCGGGCTCGTCGAGGACGCGGCCTCGGCAGAACGCATGCGGCGGTTCTTCGCGGCACGCGGCGTCGAGATGCCGGCGAACAACCTCAAGCAGGCGCGCATTCCGGCGGGGGCCGTGGTGATCCCGAACCCGCTCGGCACGGCCCCCGGCTATCGCGCGACGCTCGGCGACCGCCATCTGGTCGTGCTGCCGGGCGTGCCGCGCGAGATGAAGCCGATGATGGAAGCGAGCGTGCTGCCCTGGCTGCGCGGGCTCGCCGGCGGGGCCGTGCACGTCGTGCGCACGTTCCAGACCTTCGGCCTCTCGGAGTCGGCGCTCGACGAGCGCCTGGCGGGCCTGATCGACCCGGCCGAGGGCCGCGTGTCGTTCCGGGCGAGCTTTCCCGAGGTGTCGGTGCGGGTCGTGGTGCGCGGCGCGGCCGCCGAGGCCGAGGCGCGCGCCGAGGCGATCGCCGCCCGCGTGCGCGCGCGGCTCGGTGCGTACCTCTACGGCGAGGGGACGGTGACGCTCGAAGAGGTCGTGGGCGGTGCGCTCGGCGAGCGGCGCCTCACGCTCGCCCTCGCCGAGTCGTGCACTGCGGGCCTCGTCGCCCACCGCGTGACCAACGTGCCCGGCAGCTCGGCGTACTTTCTGGGCGGGGTCGTGGCGTACGCGAACGCGGCCAAGGAGGCGCTCCTCGGCGTGCCGCGCGCGCTGCTCGAGCGGCACGGGGCGGTGAGCGAGGAGGTGGCGGCGGCGATGGCCGAGGGCGCGCGGCGCGCCTTCGGCGCCGACGTCGCGGCGGCGACCACCGGCATCGCCGGGCCCGGCGGCGGCACGCCCGAGAAGCCCGTCGGCACCGTGTGCCTGGGCCTCGCCGCGGCCGACCGGGTGGTGAGCCGGCGCTACCAGCTCTGGGGCACGCGCGACTGGGTGAAGCTCCTCGCCTCGCAGATCGCGCTCGACTGGGTGCGCCGCTTCGCGCTCGGGCTCCCGGTGCTCGAGTCCTACCGGCCGCTCGACCGCGCGTCGTGACGGCGCGGGCCCATGCGCTGCTTCGTCGCCGTCGATCTCGCGCCGGGCGTCCGCGCCGTCCTGGCGCGGACGCAGGAGGCGCTCCGGCGCGCGGCCCCGAGAGCCGACGTGCGCTGGACCCGGCCCGAGGGCCTGCACGTCACGCTCAAGTTCCTGGGCGAGGTGCCCGAGGCCCGGTGCGCGGAGGTGGCCGCGGCGCTCTCGGGCGTGGCGGCGGCCCACCGCGCCGTCGGCGTGCTCGCGCGGGGCCTCGGCGGCTTTCCCGGCGCCGCGCGGCCGCGCGTCCTCTGGGCGGGGCTCGCCCGCGGCGGGGCCGAGCTCGCCGCGCTCGCCCGCGACGTCGACCGCGCCCTCGCCCCGCTCGGCTTCGCGGTGGAAACGCGGCCCTTCCAGGGGCACGTGACGCTCGGACGGGTGCGCTCGCCGCGCGGGCTCGCAGCCCTCGCGGCGGCGCTCGCGCGGCACGCCGAGGAGGAGATCGGGGCGTGGACCGTCTCGGAGCTGGTGCTCTACCGGAGCCGCCTGAGCCCGGCCGGCGCACGGTACGAGGCGCTCGCTCGGCTCCCGCTCGGCGGCGGCGACCCCTCACCCGCTGCATGAACCTATGCAGCACCCCGTGCTGGAGAGTCCGACGCGGGCGCGGTAAAGTGCGAGCCATCCACGACCGGGGGTCTCGCGTGCACGGAGGGGAGGGCGTGACATGGGCATCGACGTGAACCGCGAGCGGGCCATCGATCTCGCGCTCAGCCAGATCGAGAAGCAGTTCGGCAAGGGCGCGATCATGAAGCTCGGCGAGGCGGCGCTCGCCGCCGACGTGCCGGCGCTGCCGACGGGCTCGCTCGGGCTCGATCTCGCGCTCGGCATCGGAGGGGTGCCGCGCGGGCGCGTGGTCGAGATCTACGGGCCAGAGTCCTCGGGCAAGACCACGCTCGCCCTCCAGCTCATCGCCGAAGCGCAGCGCCGCGGCGGCATCGCCGCCTTCATCGACGCCGAGCACGCCCTCGACGTCACCTACGCGCGCAAGCTCGGCGTGCGCATCGAGGACCTGCTCGTCTCGCAGCCCGACAACGGCGAGCAGGCGCTCGAGATCGCCGACACGCTCGTACGCTCGGGCGCGATCGACGTGCTCGTCGTCGACTCGGTGGCCGCGCTCGTCCCCCGCGCCGAGATCGAGGGCGACATGGGCGACCCGCAGATGGGGCTGCAGGCTCGCCTCATGTCGCAGGCGCTGCGCAAGCTGACGGCGACGATCTCCAAGTCGCGCACGATCGTCGTGTTCATCAACCAGATCCGCATGAAGATCGGCGTGATGTTCGGCAATCCCGAGACCACGACCGGCGGCAACGCGCTCAAGTTCTACGCCTCGGTGCGCCTCGACATCCGCCGGCTCGGCGCGATCAAGCACGGCGACGAGGTGGTCGGCAGCCGCACGCGGGTGAAGGTCGTGAAGAACAAGGTGGCGCCGCCCTTCCGCGAGGCCGAGTTCGACATCCTCTACGGGGTGGGCATCTCGAAGGAGGGCGAGCTGATCGACTTGGGCGCCGAGCACGGCATCCTCGAGAAGGCCGGCGCCTGGTACGCCTTCGAGGGCGAGCGCATCGGCCAGGGCCGCGAGAACGCGCGCGACTTCCTGCGCGAGCATCGCGACGTGGCCGCGAAGATCGAGGCGCGGATCCGCGAGAAATTCGGGCTCAAGCCCGACGGGGCCGCGGCCGAGCCCGAGGGCGAGGGGACGGGTGTGGACGTCCCACGAGCGGCGGAGGCCGCACGCAAGGGGGGGAGGGGCGGAAAGGACTGATCGTGGAGCTGGTGGAGATTCTGCGCGAGGGCGTCAGTCGGGGAGCATCGGACATCCATCTGAAGGTCGGCGCGAAGCCGGTCTTTCGCGTGCACGGCACGCTCTTGCGGTGGGACGAGCGGCCGGAGCTCGACCGCGACACGATGATCGCCATCACGCAGGAGCTGCTGGGGGACTACCAGTGCAAGCGGCTGAAGGAGGCGCTGCAGGTGGACGCCGGCTACGGGCATCCCGAGCTCGGTCGCTTCCGCATCAACGTCTTCTACCAGCGCGGGGAGCTGCAGGCGTCGCTGCGGCTCATCCCGCCGCGGGTGCGGCAGATCAGCGATCTCAACCTCCCGCCCGTGATCGAGCGGATCGCGAGCGAGAACCGCGGGCTCGTGCTGGTCACCGGCACCACGGGCAGCGGCAAGTCGACGACGCTCGCGGCGATGATCGACCACATCAACCGCACCGCTCCGCTGCACGTGATCACGATCGAGGACCCGATCGAGTACCACCACACCGACGAGCTCGCGATCATCACCCAGCGCGAGGTGGGCGCGGACTGCGTGAGCTTCGCGGCGGGCTTGAAGGGCGCGCTGCGCCAGGACCCCGACGTGATCCTCGTCGGCGAGATGCGCGACCTCGAGACCATCGAGACCGCCATCCTCGCCGCCGAGACCGGCCACCTCGTGTTCTCGACGCTGCACACGCTCGATGCCACCGAGACCATCACGCGCGCGATCTCGGCCTTCCCCGAGCACCAGCGCTCGCAGGTGCGGCTCATCCTCGCGAGCATCTTGAAGGGCGTCATCAGCCAGCGGCTCGTGCCGCGCGCCGACGGCCAGGGGCTCGTCCCCGCGGTCGAGGTGATGGTGTCGACCGCGCTCGTGCGCGACTGCATCGCGCAGGCCGAACGGACGCACGAGCTGCGCGACGTGATCGCCCGCGGCTACACGACCTACGGCATGCAGACCTTCGACCAGTCGCTGATGTCGCTCTGGCGCCAGGGGCTCATCACCTTCGAGGAGGCGCTCGCCCAGGCGAGCAACCCCGACGACTTCGCGCTCAAGGCGCGCGGCATCTCCTCGGAGAGCGACCGGCGGTGGGACGACTTCGATTCCGGGGAGGAGTCGAACGGCGAGGAGCCGATCAAGGTCGACCGGTTCTAGCCGCACGGCGCCGACTCCGTTCGACGTCGCCGCACGGCTCCTCGCGCGCGCGCCGCGCACGGGGGCGGAGCTCGAGGCGCGTCTGGTCGGCCTCGGCTACCGCCCCGCGACGGCGGCCGCCGCGGTCGCCCGCTGCCGCGAGCTCGGCTACGTCGACGACGCGCGGCTCGCCCACGACCGCGCCGCGCAGCTCCGCGCCCGCGGGGCGGGCAGCCTGCGCATCGCCGCCGATCTCGCGGCGCGCGGGCTCCCCGAGACGCTCGTCGCCGAGGCCGTCGCGGCGTCGCGCGACGGCGCGGACGAGGCCACGTGGGCGCGGCGGGCGCTCGCGCGCACGGGCGCGACGGGCGCCCGCGCCTGGCGGCTGCTCGCGAGCCGGGGCTTTCCGGAGGAGGTCATCGCCGACGTGCTCGACACCTAACAGAGCCTCGGTCTCGGCGTGCAGTTCGAGATGGTGCTGCCTCAAAAGGGGTGTGCGGCCGCTGCGCGCACCGCGGGCTGAGCGAGCGATCGGCCGGCGCCGATTCACGTGCAGGGCTTCGCGTGGCGGTTGGAGGCCGCGGGCTGTCCCTTGCGAGGCGAACCCGGGTATCTTGTTTGTAGAGACGCGATCGAGGGGGACATTATGCGGGTTCGAGTGCAGAAGTGGGGTAACAGTCTCGCGCTGAGAATCCCGAAGCCTTTCGCCGGGGATGTGGATGTCAGCGAGGGGTGCGTGAGGCACTCGAACGAGTGGCGGTCTTGTTGGATGTCGGCGAAGCCTGACCTGCGGTCGGAGCGGGTCGCCGGGCCGCCGCCCGCGAGGTAGGCGCAGCCACGGATTCATCTGGGAAGGCGCAACCGAGGCCGGTGCTCCGCAAAGAAATTGCCGACTACTATCAGGAAGCGGCGGAGGAAGCGCGTCTCGCGACGGGGCCCGCTCAGCTCGAGTTCGCGCGCACGAAGGAGATCGTCCGTCGGTACCTGCCGCCCCCGCCGGCTACCATTCTCGATGTCGGCGGCGCCGCCGGTGCCTATTCGCTCTGGCTGGCGGAGCGCGGCTATCAGGTGCATCTCGTCGACCCTGTGCCTCGACTGGTCGCAGAGGCACGATGTCGGAGCGCGGCATCGTCGAATAGGAACTGTTCCTGCCAGGTGGGAGACGCCCGGGCCTTGGCGTTTGCCGAGAACGCCGCGGACGGAGTGCTCCTGTTGGGGCCGCTGTACCACCTCACGGAGGAAGCCGAGCGATCGCGTGCGCTTCGGGAGGCCTACCGGGTGCTCCGAGGGGGCGGCATCCTGTTTGCCGCTGCGATTTCGCGCTACGCCTCAGCGCTGGATGGACTTGCGCGGGACCTCCTTGCAGACGCCGATTTCCGGCGAATCGTGACGACCGACCTGGAACAAGGGCAGCATCGGAACCCGACCCACAACCGGGACTACTTCACCACCGCGTATTTCCATCGTCCGGAGGAGCTGCGGGCCGAGGTCATGTCGGCTGGCTTCACGTGTTGCGCGGTGTTTGGGCTCGAAGGTCCTGGATGGCTCCTGCCGGACTTCGAGGAACGGTGGGCGGATAGCAGGAAACGGGAGGATCTGCTGCGCGTGGCGCGCGCCCTGGAGAGGGAAGCATCCATTGTCGGTGTCAGCGCACATCTGCTGGCCGTAGGCACCAAGGAGTGACAGGTACGGGCTGCCCAACCACGCGCTGGAGCGGACGCGGTGAACCGCGCCCCTCAACTTTCGCGTTGGGCGATGGCCGTCTCCATCGCGCGCGGTTGTGGTGGTGGAGAATCGCGCGAGTCCTCCGCCGCCCTGAAAGCACGAGTGTAGGTGCCCGCCGGGGCTGAGCGGGCGTGTTACCCCCACTCTGCGTGCGGTTCTTGCAGAACTCAACATGCTGAGTAAAAACACTCAACGTCATGAGCAAAGCGCGTACCCTCTACCGCCGCCCCCAGGCCGCCGAGCTGGCGCGGCGGCTGGCCGAGCCGCGGCGGTTCATCCAGGTGGTGGCGGGCCCGCGCCAAGTGGGCAAGACCACGCTGGTGCAGCAGGTGGCGGAGGGTCTGGGCGCGCCAGTGCGCTACGCGAGCGCCGACGAGCCCACCCTTCGCGGGTCGGAGTGGATTGCCCAGCAGTGGGAAGCGGCGCGCCTGGCCGCGCGCGACACCGGCGGGCGCGGCGCGGTGCTGGTGCTCGACGAGATCCACAAGATCCCCGGCTGGTCCGAGACGGTCAAGCGCCTGTGGGACGAAGACACCCGCAGGCGCGTGCGGCTGAAGGTCGTGCTGCTCGGCTCGGCTCCGCTCTTGATCGCGCGCGGAATGAGCGAGAGCTTGGCCGGCCGCTTCGAGTTGCTGCACCTGCCGCACTGGTCGTACGCGGAGATGCGCGCGGCGTTCGGCTTCGGCCTGGATGACTTTTTGTACTTCGGTGGCTATCCGGGCGCCGCGCCGCTCGTCCGTGAGCCCGAGCGCTGGCGGCGCTACATCGCCGACAGCCTGATCGAGACCTCCGTCTCGCGCGACGTGCTGCTGCTCACGCGCGTGGACAAGCCCGCGCTGCTCAGGCGGGTGTTCGAGCTCGCCTGCCGCTACTCGGGGCAAATTCTGTCCTACACGAAGATGCTGGGCCAGTTGCAGGACGCGGGCAACACGACCACGCTCGCGCACTACCTCGACCTCCTCGCCGGCGCGGGACTGGTGTGCGGCCTGCAGAAGTTCGCAGGGGACGCGGCGCGCAGCCGCGGATCGAGTCCCAAGTTGCAGGTAATGAACACGGCGCTGATGACGGCGACGAGCGGGCTATCGTTCGACGAAGCGCGCGCCGATCGTGAGTTCTGGGGCCGGCTCACCGAGTCGGCCGTGGGAGCGCATCTCGCCAATGCCCGGGCCGCGGACGGGTACGAGGTGTTCTACTGGCGCGAGCGCGGCCGCGAGGTGGATTTCGTCGTGAAGGTGGGACGCCGGCTCGTGGCGATCGAGGTCAAGAGCGGCCGCACGCGGGACCTCCCGGCCGGCATCGCGGCCTTTGCAGCGGCGTTCAAGCCGAAGCGCACGCTCCTCGTCGGCGGCGACGGCATAGCGGTGGAGGAGTTTCTCGCGCATCTCGTCGCGCACTGGGTCGAGTGATGAGAACGTTCACTACAGCGAGGTGGTGCTGGCTCGGGCGGAGCGTTCGGTGCCACCAGAACCGCACCATCCAGACAGCCCAGGTGAGCGAGGAACTCATCGCCCTGGCTCGCGACATGCGCGAGGCCACGACGTGCGCCCAGGCGCTTCCGGCCGCCGCCAAGGGGCTGGAGACGTTTCTCGACGACTACGAGGACCGCAGCGACGGTGGGCTCCTGCGCTCCGGCGGCGACCAGGTCTTTCCCCTGACCCCCGGGGCCTCCCCGCAGCGTGGCGCCGCAGGCGGCCCGCGGGTTGCCGCTGCGGGGGCGAGCCGGTAGATTCCGAGCATCTTGACCGGCGATCAGATCCGGGACGGTTTTCTCGAGTTCTTCCGCGCGCGCGGGCACACCGTGGTGCCGAGCGCGCCGCTCGTGCCGGCGAACGACCCGAGCCTCCTCTTCACGAACGCCGGCATGGTCCAGTTCAAGGGCGTGTTCCTCGGCACCGAGACCCGCCCCTACACCCGCGCGGTGAACAGTCAAAAGTGCCTGCGCATCAGCGGCAAGCACAACGACCTCGAGCAGGTGGGCCGCGACACCTACCACCACACCTTCTTCGAGATGCTCGGCAACTGGTCGTTCGGCGACTACTACAAGCGCGAGGCCATCGGCTGGGCGTGGGAGCTGCTGACGCGGGTGTGGAAGCTCCCGAAGGAGCAGCTCTGGGCCACGGTCCACGTGAGCGACGACGAGGCCGACGCGCTCTGGCGCGAGATCACCGACATCGGCCACGAGCGCATCCTGCGCTTCGACGCCGAGAACTTCTGGGAGATGGGCGACACGGGCCCCTGCGGCCCGTGCTCCGAGATCCACATCGACCGCGGCGCAGGCGCCTGCGACCGTCGCGACGATCCCATGCACCGCTGCGGCGTCAACCGCGGCTGCGCCCGCCACATCGAGATCTGGAACCTGGTCTTCATCCAGTACGACCGCGACGCGGCCGGCCGACTCACCCCGCTGCCCGCGACCCACGTCGACACGGGCATGGGCTTCGAGCGCATCGCGGCGGTGCTCCAGGGTGTCGCCAGCAACTACGACATCGACGTGCTGCGCGGGATCATCGCCGCCGCCGAGCGCCTCGCAGGGCGCCGCTACGGGGCCGCGGCGCGCGACGACGTGTCGCTGCGCGTGATCGCCGACCACGTGCGCGCGATCACCTTTCTCGTCGCCGAGGGCATCGTCCCCGGCAACGAGGGCCGCGGCTACGTGCTGCGGCGGCTTTTGCGCCGCGCCGCGCGGCACGGGAAGCTCCTCGGGCTCGACCGCCCGTTCCTGCACGAGCTCGTGGGCGCGGTCGTGCGCACGATGGGACGGGCGTATCCCGAGATCGTCGAGCAGCACGCGACCATCCGCGACGTCGTCGCCGCCGAGGAGGAGCGCTTCGCGGCCACGCTCGACCGCGGGCTCGCGCTGCTGGAAGCCGAGGTGGCCGCGGCGCGCCGGCAGGGCGCGCGCACGCTGCCCGGCGAGGTCGCCTTCCGCCTCTACGACACCTACGGGTTCCCGCTCGACTTGACCGAGGACATCCTCGCCGGCGAGGGGCTCGACGTCGATCGCGCGGGCTTCGAACGCGCGCTCGAGGCGCAGCGCGAGCGGGCGCGGGGCGCGCAGCGCTTCACCGACGCCGCGGCGGCGCCGGAAGTCGTGCGCGCGGGCGGGCTCGCAACCCGCTTCGTCGGCGACCGCATCGGCGAATGGGAGTCCCAGGTCCTGGCGCTGCTCGTCGACGGGCGCGAGACGCGCGGGCCCGTCGGCGTGGGCGCGGCGGTCGACGTGATCGTCGCCGAGACGCCCTTCTACGCCGAGTCGGGCGGGCAGGTGGGCGATCGGGGCTGGATCGAGACCGCCGGGGGCACGCTGATCGAGGTGCGCGACACGCAGTACGTCGCGCCGGGCGTCACTGCGCAGCGGGGGATCGTGCGCCGCGGCGCGATCGCCGTCGGCGACCGCGTGCGGCTCCGCATCGACGCCGAGCGGCGCGAGGCGGCGCGGCTCAACCACTCGGCGACGCACCTCCTCCATGCCGCGCTCCGCCGGCGGCTGGGCGCGCACGTCCGGCAGGCGGGATCGCTCGTCGCCCCGGACCGCCTGCGCTTCGACTTCAGCCACCACCGCCCCGTCGGCGTCGAGGAGCTGCGGGCGATCGAGGACGAGGTGAACGCCTGGGTGCGGGCGAACGCCGAGGTCACCAGCGAGGAGATGGCCTACGACGACGCCATCCGCGCCGGCGCGCTCGCCTTCTTCGGCGAGAAGTACGGCGAGCGGGTGCGGGTCGTGCGCATGGGCGAGTTCTCGACCGAGCTGTGCGGGGGCACGCACGTGCGGCGCACGGGCGACATCGGTCTGATCCACATCGCCGGCGAGAGCGGCGTCGCCGCCGGCGTCCGCCGGCTCGAGGCGACCACCGGCGCCGGGGCGCTCGCGGCGGTGCGGCGGCAGGAGGAGATCCTGGCGGGTTTGAGCCGGCTCCTGCGCAGCCCGAACGAGGAGGAGGCGGCGGCGAAGCTCGAGCGGCTGCTCGCCCAGCAGCGCGAGCTCGAGCGGCGGGTCGCCGAGCTGCAGGGCAAGCTTGCCGGCGGTGCGAGCCGCGATCTCCTCGCCGACGCGCGCCGCGTCGACGGTATCACGGTGCTCGCCACGCGCGTCGACGGGCTCGACGACCGGGGCCTGCGGGAGATGGCCGACCGGCTGCGCGAGCGCATCGGCTCGGGCGTGGTCGTCCTCGGCACCGAGCGCGACGGGCGCGCGCTGCTGCTCGCCGCCGTCACCCCCGACCTCACGCCCCGCTACCACGCCGGCAACCTGATCAAGCAGCTCGCGCCGCTCGTGGGCGGCGGCGGTGGGGGCCGGCCCGACTTCGCGCAGGCCGGAGGCCGGGAGCCCGAGAAGCTCGACGAGGCGCTCGCCGCTGCCTACGGGCTCCTCGGCGCGGGGAGCCGTTGACCGCCTTGGTCGAGCCCGCCGCCGCGCCGCCGGTGCTCCATTTCGCCGACCCCGCGCTCTTCCGCGAGCTGCTCGGCCAGCACGACGAGCACGTGAAGCTCGTCGAGCGCGAGCTCGGGGTGAGCATCGAGGTGGGCGAGGGCGCGCTCACCCTCGTCGGCGACCCGCTCGAGGTCGAGCTCGCGAGCCGCGTGCTCACCCAGCTCTACGGGCTCCTCGAGCAGGGCTACCCCGTCTACCGCGCCGACGTCGAGTACGCGCTGCGCATCCTCTCGGGCGACCGCAACGCGAAGCTCCGCGACATCTTCCTCGACACGGTGTTCATCTCGGCGCACAAGCGGGTGATCACGCCGAAGAGCGTCGCGCAGAAGGCGTACATCGACGCGATCCGCAACTACGACCTGGTCTTCGGCATCGGGCCGGCGGGCACGGGGAAGACCTACCTCGCGATGGCGATGGCCGTGGCCGAGCTCATGAAGAACACGTTCAGCCGCATCGTGCTCGCGCGGCCGGCGGTCGAGGCGGGGGAGAAGCTCGGCTTCCTGCCCGGCGACCTCGCCGAGAAGGTGAACCCCTATCTTCGCCCGCTCTACGATGCGCTGCACGACATGGTCGACTTCGATCGTGCGCGCAAGATGGTCGAGCGCGGGACGATCGAGGTCGCCCCGCTCGCCTTTATGCGCGGCCGCACGCTCAACGACGCGTTCGTGATCCTCGACGAGGCGCAGAACACCACCAGCGAGCAGATGAAGATGTTCCTCACCCGCCTCGGCTTCGGGTCGAAGGCCGTGGTGACCGGCGACGTCACCCAGATCGACCTGCCGGCGGGGAAGCCCTCGGGCCTCAAGGAGGCGCAGGCGATCCTCGCCGGCGTGCGCGGCATCTGCTTCGTCACGTTCACCGAGCGCGACGTCGTGCGCCACCCGCTCGTCCAGGACATCATCAGCGCCTACGAGCGCGCCGAGCGCGGCGCGCGGTGACGTGCCGGTCGGCCTGAGCGCGCGCGGGCGGCGCTGGCCGCGGCTCGCCGCGCGGCTGCGGCGGAGCGCCGAGCAGCTGCTCGTCGCGCTGCGCCTCTCCCACGCCGAGCTCTCCGTGCTGCTGGTCTCGGATCGGACGATGCGGCAGCTCAACCGGAGGTGGCGAGGCGTCGACCGGCCGACCGACGTGCTCGCCTTCGCGCAGCGCGAGGGCGCGGGCGGCGCGCCCCCGGGGCTCCTCGGCGACGTCGTGATCTCGGTGGAGACCGCGCGCCGGCAGGCGGCCCGGCGCGGCGCCTCGGTGGCCGCGGAGGCCGAGCGGCTGCTCGTCCACGGGCTCCTCCACCTCCTCGGCTACGACCACGAGCGCTCGGCGGCGGAGGCTGCGCGCATGCGGCGGCGCGAGCGGGCGCTCGCGCGCCGGTTGCAGCCGGCCATTCGCCGCCGTAGCCGGAGCATTACTCGGACAGGTGACTAGCATCGTGACGGCGCCCGGCTTGCCCTCGGCCGGGCCCCCCTCTACCTAAGGTCCGGTGGCGACCCCGACGCTCGCGGTGGGGCCCGACGGCGGGCCGGCGCCGGCGCCCCTGCCAGCGCGCGCAGCGGCGCGCTGGCGGCGCGTGCTGCTCGCCGCGGTGAGCGGGCTTGCGCTCGCCGCCGCCTTCCCGGCGCTCGACTGGGAGCCGCTCGCCTGGGTGGGGCTCGTCCCGCTGCTGCTTGCCGTGCGCGACCTCGAGCCCCGGGCGGCCTTCGGCCTCGGCTGGATCGCGGGCTTCGCCTTCTATCTCGCGAGCGTCTACTGGGTCGCGTACACGATCGTGCACTACACGGCCCTGCCGCTCGCCGCCGCGGTGGGCGTGCTCGTGCTCATGGTGAGCGTGCTCGCCTGCTACCTCGGCGCCTTCGCCGCCGGGCTGCGCTGGCTCGAGCGGGCGGGGCTGCCGGCGCTCTGGCTCGCGGCCCCGCTCTGGGTGACGCTCGAGTGGCTGCGGGGCTGGTTCTTCATCGGCTTTCCCTGGGCGCTGCTCGGCTACTCGCAGTACCGCTATCACGACCTCGTGCAGATGGCCGAGGTGACCGGCGTCTACGGCATCTCGGCCGTGCTCGTGCTGTTCAACGCGGTGACCGCCGAGGTGCTGCGCCGCCGCGGCGAGGGGCTCCGCCGCCGCGTGCTCCCGGCGCTGGTTGCCCTCACGGTCCTGCTCGTGTGCCTGCCCGCGCTCGGGCGCTGGCGGGCGGAGCAGCTCCGCGGGCAGGCGCCTGCGGGCCGCATCGAGGTGGCGCTCGTGCAGGGCAACGTCGAACAGGACCACAAATGGGACCCCGCGTACCAGGGCGACACCATGCGCCGCTACCGCGAGCTCACGCGCGCGAGCTTCGCCCGGCGCCCCGAGCTGGTCGTCTGGCCCGAGACCGCCACGCCGTTCTTCTTCCAGGAACCCGGGCCGCTGCGCCGCGAGGTGCTCGACCTGGCGCGGGAGGGGCGGACGTACCTCCTCTTCGGCAGCCCGGCGGCCGAGCGGGGCCCCCGCGGGCCGGCGGAGGCGAACCGCGCCTACCTGGTCTCGCCCGCGGGCGAGGAGGTCGCCTTCTACGACAAGATGCAGCTCGTGCCCTTCGGCGAGTACGTCCCGTTCCAGTCCGTGCTCTTCTTCGTGAACCGGATCGTCGATGCCGTGGGCGACGTCGTGCCGGGCCACGTGCCGACCGTCTTTCACCTCCCGCAGGGGCGCTTCGGCGTGCTCATCTGCTACGAGAGCATCTTCCCGGCGCTCACCCGCCGCTTCGTGGCGCGGGGGGCTGACTTCCTCGTCAACATCTCCAACGACGCCTGGTACGGCCGCACCGCCGCCCCCCACCAGCTCCTCGCGCACGTGACGCTGCGCGCGGTGGAGAACCGCGTGCCGATCGTGCGCGCCGCCAACACGGGCGTCTCGGCGATCATCGACCCCGACGGCCGCATCCGCTGGCAGGGGCCGCTCTTCGAGCCGCTGTGGCACGCCGACGAGATCGCCTGGCAGCCCGTGCGGACGTTCTACACGCGCTTCGGGGACGTCTTTGCCTGGACGTGCGCGCTCGCCACGCTCGTCGGCTTCGGGTATGGTGCTCGGCGATGGCGCCGAAGGCGGTAGATCCCACCACCGCGCTCGCCGAGCTGCGCGAGCGCGTGCGCAGGCTCGACGAGCGCGTGGAGGCGCTCGGGAGGCACCTTTGACCTGCCGGCGCTCGAAGCGCGGGCGGCGGCGCTCGGCCGGGAGGTCGCCGACCCGGGCCTGTGGAACGATCCCCGCCGTGCGCAGGCGGTAAGCCGCGAGCACGCCCAGGTCGGCGACGCGATCGCAGGCTGGCGGCGGCTCCGCGAGGGCGTCGACGAGGCGCAGGTCTTCCTCGAGCTCGCGGACGAGGGCGACCCCGACGCCCTCGGCGAGCTCGTCGCCAAGGTGGCCGAGGTCGAGCGCGCGCTCGACGACCTGGAGCTCCGGCAGCTCCTCGGCGGCGAGCACGACGCCGGCGGCGCGATCGTCGAGATCCATCCGGGCGCCGGCGGCCTCGAGGCGCAGGACTGGGCCGAGATGCTGCTGCGCATGTATCTCCGCTGGTGCGAGCGGCGCGGCTACCGCACCGAGCTGGTCGAGCAGCAGCCCGGCGAGGGCGCGGGCATCAAGAGCGCGACCTTCACGGTGACGGGCCCCTACGCCTACGGCTACCTCAAGGCCGAGGCCGGCGTGCACCGCCTCGTGCGCATCTCGCCCTTCGATGCCAACGCCCGCCGGCACACCTCGTTCGCCTCGGTGTTCGTCTATCCGGACATCGAGGAGGACATCGAGGTCGAGATCCGCGACGAGGACCTCCGCGTCGACACCTACCGCTCGAGCGGCGCGGGCGGCCAGCACGTGAACAAGACCGACTCCGCGGTGCGCCTGACGCATCTGCCCACCGGCATTGTCGTCGCCTGCCAGAACGAGCGCTCCCAGCACAAGAACAAGTCGATGGCGATGAAGATCCTGAAGGCCCGCCTCTACGAGCTCGAGCGGCGCAAGCAGGAGGAGAAGCTGGCGGCGATCACGGGGGGGAAGAGCGAGATCGGCTTCGGCCACCAGATCCGCTCCTACGTGCTGGCGCCCTACCGCCTGGTGAAGGATCACCGCACGGGAATCGAGGTCGGCAACACCGACGCCGTGCTCGACGGCGACCTCGACGCGTTCATCGACGCCTACCTCCGCCAGCGGCTCGCGGCGGGGCGCGGGGCGGGCGCCGCCGAGCGCCCGGACTCACGCTAGCGCCGTCGCGATCGCCGCGAGCGCCCGCTCGGCCTCCGCGTCGGTCAGCACCAGCGGGGGCGCGAGCCGCACCACCGTGTCGCGGTGGAGCGTCCAGCCGAGGAGGAGGCCCGAGTCGCGCGCGCGGCGGGTAAAGCGCGCGCACGAGGCGGCGTCGGCGAACTCGAGCCCGAGGAGCAGGCCGATCCCGCGCACGGCGACGAGGCCGCCGCGCCCGAGGAACGTGCCGAGGCGGTCCTGGAGCTGCGTCCCGAGAGCGGCGGCGCGGGCGGGCAGCGCCTCCCGCACGAGCACCTCGAGCGCCGCAAGCCCAGCCGCGCAGGAGAGCGGGTGACCGCCGAAGGTGGTCACGTGGGCGAGCGGGGGGTCGTGCGCGAGCGTCGCCAGCACCTCGGGCGAGCCGACGAAGGCGCCGAGCGGCAGCCCGCCGCCGAGCGCCTTGGCGAGCACCAGGAGGTCGGGCACGACGCCCGCGTGCTCGAAGGCGAAGAGCCGCCCGGTGCGGCCGAAGCCCGTCACCACCTCGTCGAAGACGAGCAGCGCCCCGGTCTCCGTGCAGCGGCGGCGGAGCGCCTGGAGGAACGTCCGCCGCGGGATGCGCACGCCGCCCTCGGCCTGCACGGGCTCGACCACGACCGCCGCGGTGTCCCGGTCGATCGCCGCGAGCGCCGCCTCGTCGTCGAACGGGAGGTGCACGACGCCGGGCAGCAGCGGCTCGAACGGCGTCCGGTAGAGCGGGTTGCCGCCGAGCGACAGCGCGCCCAGCGTGTCGCCGTGGAAGGCCCCTTCGAAGGCGACGAGCTTCGGACGCCCGGTGTGCTTGCGCGCGGTTTTGAGCGCGCCCTCGATCGCCTCCGTCCCGCTCGACGTGAAGTAGACCACCGAGAGCGGGGCGGGGAGGAGACCAGCCAGCCGTGCAGCCAAGCGGACCTGCGCCTCCTGGACGAGCTCCCCGTAGACCATCACGTGGAGGTGGCGCTCGAGCTGCGCGCGCACGGCGGCGAGGACCGCCGGGTGGTTGTGCCCCACGTTGGCGACGCCCATGCCCGCGAGCAGGTCGAGCCACGCGCGCCCGTCTGCGTCCCACACCGTCGCCCCCGCCGCGCGCACGACGACGATGCCCATCGGCTCGGGCGATGTCTGGCAGACGTGACGGCGAAACAGCCCGGCCAGGTCGTCGCTCACGCCTCGACCTCGAGGCGCGGCGCGCTCCCGATGCCGAGCAGCGTCCGCAGCGGCGGCCGCTGGCCGCGCGGCCAGGAGAGCCGCGGCCGCTGCATCCGCCCGAGGGGGCACACCCGCGCAACGCCGCGGCGGCAAAGCGCGTCCGCATCGAGCCGGGCGCCGGCGACGCCGACGCACTCGACCGCGCCCGGCACGAGCCGCGAGGCGAGCGTGGCAAGCGAGTCGATCGCGTGCACGACGAGGGCCCGGCCCCCCGCGGCCACGACCCGTGCGCCCCGCCACTCGGCCTCGTCGGCGGCGATGCGTTCCGCGGCCCGTTCGGCGAGCCCCGCAGGCCCCGGCGGCAGGTCGGTGGCGAGCGCACGCAGCGCGGCCGCGAGCCGGGCGGCGAATCCGTCGGTGTCGCCCTCGACCCAGACCTCGCGCGGCGAGAGGCAGCCGCGCTGGTCGTAGAGCGCCGCGTCGAGCGCGAGGCGCTCGGCCGCCTCGGCCGGCGCGTCGCGGCCGACGGCCGCGACGCTCGTGCGCGTGCCGTGTGCGACGAAGGGGGCGCGCATGCGGGGGGCGAGCGCCGCGAGCGTCGCATCGTGACCGCTCGCGACGACCAAGTCGGCGCGGGCGAGCACCGCGTCCTCGACGGCGCGGTCCCCGCCGCGCCAGTCGGCAGGCACGACGGTCGCGGCCAGCGCGGGGTCGACGGCGGCGAGCGCGCGGTGGAAGGCGGGCGCCGAGAGCGGGTCGGCGCGGCCCGACTTGACGACCGTCGCCACGCCCGCGAGGCACGCGAGCGCGATCGCCGGCACGGCGAGCGCGGGCACGTTCGAGGCGAGGATCTGGACGACCAGCGCCGGGCCGTCCGGGGCGCCGCCGTCGGCGGCGCCCGTGCCGAGCTCGTGCTCGACGAGCGCGGCCATGGCGTCGGCATCGAGCGGCTCGGTGACCAGCGGCAGCACCGCCGCCACCATCGCCGCCGAGAGGCCCGCGGCGGCAGGCAGCGCCGCGGCGAGCGCCGGATCGGTGCGCCAGTGCGCGGCAGCCGTGGCGAGCGCCGCGGCGACCTCGCGGCGCGGGCGCCGGCGCTCGCGCCTGGCCGCCGCGACGGCGGCGTCGATGCGCGCTGCGAGGTCCGCCGTCATGGCGCGCCCAGCTCGGCGAGCAAGAGCCCGCAGCCGCGCGGCGGCGCGCCGGCGACGCGGCCCACTACCGCGATCCCGTCGTCGCCGACCGCGTGGCCCAGGTCCTCGGTGAGCACGGCCGACACGGAGCCCGCGTTGGCGAGGTCGTGGTGGCAGAGAAGGCCCGTCGTGCCGGGCGGCAGCTCCGCGAGCGTGTCGGGGTCGAGGACGCGGGTGCGCAGCCACGGCGGTGCGAGGAGCCGGCGCGGCGCGAGGCTCCGACCCTGGAAGCGATCGACGAGCACGCTCTCGTAGCGCTGCGAGCACAGCTCGGTCATGCCGTACTCGTTGACGCAGAAGTAGCCCGCCACGCCGAGCGTGGTCCAGCAGGCGCGCAGAAAGCCAGGCCGCGAGAGCGGCCGGGGCATGCCCTTCGCGCCGCCGGTGTCCATGATGCGGCTCGGTGGGCCCAGGCGAAAGCTGCGGCCGGCGGCGCGCGCAGCGTCGAAGAGCCGGGCGAAGCCGGCGGTTGGCCCGGCGAGGAGGAGCGCCTCGCCCGTTGCCTCGGCAGCCGCGAGCCGGGCGAGCAGCCGCTCGACGTCGAGCCCCGCGGGGCCCGCGAGCCACTCGGTGCTCGCGCCGAACGCCTCGCCCACCCACGCGCACATGCGCACGAGGGAGGAGTCGGCACGCTCCTCGGGCGGCGGCAGCAAAAACACGCAGGGAAGACGCGCGCCGTCGGGGAGCACGAAGCGCTCGAAGGCGGCGAGCGCCGAGGCGCGGTAGAGTGCCAGATGCGGCACGAGGTGGCGGCCGCGCACGCCGTCGGTGGTGCCGCTCGTGCGGAAGACGGCCTCGGGCGGCCCGCAGGCGAGGTCGGCGTGGCGAAACGCGCGCGTCGGCACGGGGGGCACGTCCTGCCAGCGCACGACGCCTTCGGGCCGGATGCCGCGACGGTCGCAGAAGGCGCGGTAGGGGCCGTTGCGCTCGTACTGGTGGCGGAAGATGCGCAGCGCCCAGGTCTCGAAGTCCGGCGGCGGCCCGCCGCGCCGCCACGCCTCGAGCGCCGCGGCCAGCTCGGCCTCGATCGACACGGCGAGAGGCTAGGGGCAGGCGGAGGGCGTGTCAATGCGACGGCCGGGGCTGACAGCGGCTGACCGCTCGCGCGCGTAGAAACGCGTCGAGACCGCGGCGGCGTGCCGCGCACGTCGACGAGAAGGAAGGAGGAATCGCTTGGAGGAATCGACCGCGTTGGACATTGTCCCGGTGGAAGACCTGCGGTGGGAGGGAACGAGAGACCCGGTGTTCGACCCGCTGCTCGCGCACTGGCTCGAGATCGCCGCAACCGCGTGGGAGGGCTACCGGACGCGAGGCCGCGGGGTCGTCGTGACGACGTTCGCCGGCGGGCGCATCGTCGACATCGGGTATTACCCCGGGTCACCCTGCGACTGCCATGCGGAGCTGGTGGCGCTCTACGAGCCGAGCGAGCAGGCGATCGTGGTGGTGCACAACTTCGGCCCCGAGCCCGACTGCCTACTGCCGCTTGTCGGCTGGCCCTCGCCGCGGGAGGCGTGGGAGATCACCAGCGCGAAGCTACTCCGGGCGACGGTGCAGTGAGCGGTGGGAGGCGGCCGGTTCGCGCGCCGGCTTCGTGAGGGGCGCGTCGGCCGGCTGAGCCGGCCCGCCGCGCGGCGTGTCTTGCGCCCGCATCCCCCACGCGCTACACGCCGCCGTGGTCGGCCACTGACATGCCACGCCGATCGCGATCGCGCCCCGCCACCTACGGCGCCGCCACCCGGCTCGCCCGCATCGTCCACGGGCTCGCGGAGCGTCCAGCGGGCTGGCGGCTTGCGGCCATCCGCGAGGCGCTCGGCGTCTCGGAGCGCACGCTCCAGCGCTACGTGGCCGCGCTGCGCGCCGAGGTCACCGACGCCAACGGCAGGCCGGCGATCGAGGTCGTCCGCCACGGCGAAGCACGCGCGCTGCGCCTCGGCCGCCGCGACGCGGGCGCCGACGCCACCGCCTATCAGGCGCTCTCCCTCTACCTGGCGCTCACGGTCTTCCGCTTCCTCGAGGGGACCGTGCTCGAGCAGGGCGTCGAGCACCTCTGGCGGCAGTTTCACGCGCGCCTCCCGCACGCCTGGCGCGCGCGCATCGCCAACTTCGACCGCAAGTTCTATGCGATCCCGTTTACCCCGAAGGACTACGCGGCCCAGGACGACACGCTCGACCTGATCGTGCGCTGTCTCATCGACCAGCGCCGCATGCGCATCGACTACGCGCCGCTCGGGGGCGAGCGGCGCACGCATCGCTTCGACCCCTACACGCTGGCCGTGTATCGCGGGGGGCTCTACCTGATCGGGTTCAGCCACGAGCGCCGCCGGATCATCTACCTCGCGGTCGAGCGCATCCACTGCGCCGAGCCGCTCGACGACCGCTTCAACTATCCCGCGAGCTACTCGCCAGCGCGGCACACGGCGGGGGCATTCGGTCTCATCGAGGGGCCGGAGACGGCGGTCGAGCTGCTCATCCGGGACCGCGAGACCGCGGCGCTGCTGCGCGCCCGCCGCCTCCACCCCACGCAGCGTTTCGAGGACCGAGACGACGGCACGGCGCGGCTTACGATGCGCGTGCGCGGCACCGAGGAGCTGGTGAACTGGATCCTCGGCTTCGGCGCCCACCTGGAGGTGCTGGGGCCGACGGCGCTGCGCCGCGAGGTGGCAGCGCGGCTCGCGGAGGCCCGAGCGCTCTACGACTGAGAGGGGCGCGCGCCGGCGGGCTTGCCGGCGCGCGGCCGACGCGGTACGCACGGCGCTGATGCCGACGAAGGACGAGCTCTTCGACCGCGCCGTCGACCACGTCGCCGACGGCGACCTCGCCGCGGCCGTGGCCGCATACGAGGAGGCGCTCGCGCTCGACCCCGCGTTCGCCGACGCCTGGCAGGGGCTTGCGCTCGCCGCAAGCCAGCTCGGGCGGCACGAGCGCGCGATCGAGGCGGCGAAGAAGCTCGTCGAGCTCGCCCCCGAGGAGACACTCGCGCACACGACGCTCTCGCGCGTCTACCAGGCCGCCGGCATGATTCCCGAGGCCGAGGCTGTCGCTGCCAAGGCCCGCATCCTCGACTGGAAGCGCCAGCTCAAGGAAGGCGGCTCGTGAGCGAGGAGCGCAGCGACGCCTACATCCTCGGGCGGCTGATCGAGCGGAGCCGGCTGCTGATCGCGCTCTCCGAGGAGATCCCGGTCGAGACCAAGCTCCAGGCGCAGCCGCTGCTCAAGCAGCTCGAACAGCTGCTCGAGGACCCTGCCCAGGCCGAGCCCATCCACGCCACCTGGGGTGCGCTCTGCGACGAGCTCCAAGCCTACGCCGACTTGGACGCGCTCCTCTCGGCGATGCGCCACTTTCTCCCGCCCCGGTGAGCGCGCTCGCGCAGGTCCGCGTCCTCGACCTCACGCGTTTCCTCGCGGGCCCGTTCTGCACCGCGATCCTGGGCGACCTCGGCGCCGACGTCGTCAAGGTGGAGGCGCCGAAGGGCGGCGACGAGGGCCGCTACGGGTACCCGGACGCGAACGGGGTGCCGGTCTTTTTCCTCGCGCTCAACCGCAACAAGCGCGGCATCACGCTCTCGCTGCGCACCGAAGCGGGGCGGGCGCTTTTGCGCCGGCTCCTGCCGCACTTCGACGTGCTGGTCGAGAACTTCGCTGGCGGGACGATGGCCGCCTGGGGCCTCGACCCTGCCGAGCTGTGCCGTGCGCATCCGCGGCTCATCGTCGCGAGTCTCAGCGGCTTCGGCCAGACCGGCCCGTGGAGCCGCCGCGCCTCCTACGACATCGTGACGCAGGCCGCCGGCGGCTTCATGGCGCTCACGGGCTTTCCCGAGCACCCGCCCACCCGCGGCGGCGGGTCGCTCGGCGACTACGTGCAGGGCGTCTTCGGCGCGGTGGGCGTGCTCGCGGCGCTGGTCGCGCGCGCCCGCACGGGCCGCGGCCAGCACGTCGACGTGTCGGCGCAGGACGCGATGTTCTCCTTCCTCGACAACTGGCCCACGATCTTCGCCGCCACTGGCCGGCTGCCCGAGCGCCTCGGCAACCGCCACCTCGCCGCCGCGCCGTACGACTGCTTTCGCGCACGCGACGGCTGGGTCGCGATCGGCGTCGCCAGCAACAAGCTCTTCCGCCAGCTCGCCACGGCCATCGGCCGGCCCGAGCTGGCCGACGACCCGCGCTTCCGCGGCGCCCGCGGGCGGCTCGCGCACCGCGAGGAGGTGAACGGGCTCGTCGCGGCGTGGGTGGCGGAACGGACCGTGGAGGCCGTCTGCGCGGCGCTCGGCCCCGAGGGGGCCGACGTGCCCTGCTCGCCGGTCTACGGTCCCGCCGAGCTGCTCGAGCATCCCCAGCTCCTCGCGCGCGACATGCTCCGGCGCCTGCCGCATCCGACGCTCGGCGAGGTGGTCGTGGGCGGCGTGGTGCCGAAGCTCTCGGACACGCCCGGGGCGGTGCGCTCGCTCGGCCCCGAGCTCGGCGAGCACAACGCCGAGGTCTACGGGGAGCTGCTCGGCTTGACCGCGGCCGACTTGGAGCGCCTGCGCGCGGCCGGGGTGATCTGAGCCGCTACTGCGGGTTCGCGGGCGGCGGGCTGGCGGCCGAGGAGAGCGCCTTGGCGAGGCTGCGATTGCACTCGTCGAGGCGGCCCTGGAGCACGGTCACCTTGCCCTCGGAATCGACGCGCTTGTTCTTGCAGTCGAGGAGCTGCGCCTCGAGGTCCTCGACCTGCGCGCGGAGCTGCACGGCGCCCGTCGGCCCGGCGCCGTAGAGCACCCAGCCCGCAAAGAACCCGAACCCGAACGCCACGGCGAGCACGAGCACCCGTACCGCCCACGTCCAGACGGCTTCCTGGACCTGCTTCTTGGCCTCCTCGTCCTCAGGTGTCCCCACGCGCACCCCCTTTCGGGCGCTGCATAGCCTACCCCGGGCGGCCCGGCAAAGGGTCAGGCGAGCGGCGCCGCGCGGTCGGTGAGCAGGTACTCGCGGATGAGCGCCGGCGCGCGGCGAAGCGCGTCGTCGAAGCTCGCAAAGACGACCTCGCGCACCCACTCGCCGTGCACCCAGGCGTCGAAGGAGTTGTCGCCCCCGAGGCGCAGCTCGACGAGCCGGCTCGCGCTCGCATCCGCCGTCGCGATCGCGCGCAGCGCGTTGCCCGAGTCGACGAGCACGCCGCGTCCTGCGGGAGGGACCGGGAGCACGGCCCGCGCCCGCGCGAGCCGGCTCGCCGGGAAGCGGTCGCGGGCGTGGAGGTGGAGCACGGTCCAGGCACCGGTCGGGCCCGGCGCCTCGTCGAGCCACTTGAGATTGAGGTCTGTCAGCCGGCGCTGGGCGCGGGTCTGCTCGAAGCCCTCGCCGGTGCGGAAGAAGCGGTGGCCGAAGCGCGCCTGGGGCCGCACGACCGGGCGTCCCGCGGCGTCCTTGCCCTGATCGACCCACCAGCGGTTCTCGACCGTGGGCCGGTCGCCCTTGCCACCCACGCGCCGGAGCATAATCGACACCGGCGACCGTGGCCAGTCGGCGTCGTTGCCGCCCGCGTGCCGCTCGGCTATGTCGCGGGGGGCGATGGCGGACTGGCGACCGTTTACCGGTGAGTGGGGGCTCGTGCTCGGCGCGTCGAGCGGGTTCGGCGCGGCCACGGCCCGGCACCTCGCGCGTCTCGGCATGGGGATCATCGGTGTCCACCTCGATCGCAAGGCGACGCTGCCGGCGGCCGAGGCCGTGATCGCGGACGTCGAGGCCGCCGGTGCGCCGGCGCACTTCTTCAACGTGAACGCCGCCGACGACGACAAGCGGGCGCTCGTCTGCGCCCGGGCGCGCGAGCTCCTGGGCGGTCGGCCGCTGCGCGTCCTCATGCACTCCCTCGCCTTCGGGACGCTGCGCCCCTTCGTCGGCAGCGACCCGGCCGAGCAGACGAGCAAGGCGCAGCTCGAGATGACCCTCGACGTGATGGCCCACAGCCTCGTCTACTGGGTGCAGGACCTCTACGCCGCGGGGCTCCTCGGCCGCGACAGCCGCGTCTTTGCGATGACCAGCGCCGGCGGCCGCCGGGTCTGGCCGGCCTACGGGGCCGTGTCGGCGGCCAAGGCCGCGCTCGAGTCGCACGTCCGTCAGCTCGCCGTCGAGCTCGGCACAGCCGGGGTGGCGGTCAACGCGCTGCGCGCCGGCGTCACCGACACACCCGCGCTGCGCAAGATCCCTGGCGCCGAGACCTTGCTCGCCGAGGCCCGGCGGCGCAACCCCGGCGGGCGGCTCACCACCCCCGAGGACGTCGCTGCGGCGGTGGCCGTGCTGGCGCTCCCCGGCGCCGGGTGGATCACCGGGAACGTGATCGGCGTCGACGGCGGCGAAGACGTGACGGCCTAGGAGCCTGTCCGAGTAATCGACGCAAGCGAGGCGGCGAAGGGGCGAGCGAGAGCGGCAAGCGCAGCGACGACCGAGGAGGCGTAGCTCGAGCTACGCCGCACGAGGGAGGAGCGAGCACGCCGCTCGCAGCCGTCCCTTCGCCGCCGTAGCCGGAGCATTACTCGGACAGGCTCCTAGAGCGTGGCCTTGCGCCGCGCCCGGCTCGTGGCGGCTCGGCGCGCGCCGCTGCGCGCGCCGCCGCTCGCGGCGATGCCGCGCACGAACCGGTGCGCGAACATGTCGGCCTTGCGCTCGGCATCGGTCCAGAAGACGTAGTGCGCCATCTCGTGGTAGACGGTGCTGATCCACTGCCGTTCGGAGTTGTACTTCCGCCCCTTCTTCCAGTTCTCGGGGTGGACGAGATGGATGCGGCCGTTCTCGTAGGTGCGGCCGGCGGTCTTCCCCCAGTCGAGGTACTCGAACCACTGCACGTCGGGAGTGCGGAGGTTGTAGAAGCGGCTGAGCATGCCGATCGCGCGGCGGAAGGCGAAGACCCGGTAGTCGCGGAAGAAGGCGGACAGCAGGCGGTCGATCGTGCGGCGTTCGCGCAGTGGGGGAAGGATCATGCGCATGGACGGCTCCCGGCCCCACGGACGCCCGGCGGGGCGACCCCCCGGGTGGTGGGGCCGCGGAAGATAGCGGGGGCCCCAGGGCGAGTCAATCCGCATCGGGCACGGCGCGGAAACCCTTGTGCCGCAAGCCTTTGCGCCACGGCGGCTCGGGCGGACGTTCAAGAGAGAAAGGTAGGTTGGGCCCGCCCGGCAGACCGGCCCCGGCGGGCACGTCCGAGGCGCCGACGCCAGAGATCGCGCGCCCGGGCCGGGCGCACCGCCGCATCCAGGCGGATGAGCCGGGTCTCCGGCCACGAGCGCCACGGGCCCTCGAGCGGCTCGAGGGTGAGGATCTGGAACGGGCCGGCGGAGCTGTGCGCGCTGTCGGCGTCCGCCACGCGACAGAGCAGGCGCTGCGGCAGATCGGCAACGTAGACGTAGTCGCCCGGCGCGTACATCGGAACCTCGTGACTCCTGCGGCGATAGCACCGAACGTGCCGGCGCCGAGGACCGTCGGACGGGCGGGCGGCGCGGCGGCGGGCGACGCGTTCCCGTCGCCGCGACCGCGGCGTGGCGCGGCGAAATTTTGCTGCCTCGCGCTCCGGGCGGACTACACGGCGTAGAAGCGCGCGGCGGTGCCGCCGAGGATCGCGGCCTTGGCCTCCGCCGTGAGGTCCGTCCGATCGCGGATCGGCGCCACGGTGTGCGGGAAGTCGCTGTCCCAGTGGGGATAGTCGCTCGCGTACATGATGCGCTCGGCGCCGAGCCGGGCCGTGGCGTAGGCGAGGCCGTGCTCCTCGGGCTCGCAGCTAAAGACGCACTGCCCGCGGGCCGCGTACTCCGACGGCGGCCGCCGGCATTCGGGCACCTGCCGCCCGCGCTTCTCGACGTGCTCGTCGAGCCGCTCGAGGAAGTAGGGCACCCAGCCGACGCCCGATTCGAGGAACGCCACGCGCAGCCGCGGGTGCCGCTCGAGGACGCCCCCCAGCGTGAGCGCCGTGAGCGCGATCATCTGGTCGACGGGAAAGCTGAGCGCGTGCACCTGGACGTAGTTGTCGAAGCGGTCGGCGCCGGCGACGGGAATGTGCATGCCCGGCGCGCCGTGCACCCCGACCGGGAGCCCGCTTCCCTCGACGGCCGCCCAGAAGCGGTCGAGGTCCGGGTGGTCGAGGTTGCGGCCGTCGCCGAGCGCAGGCGGCACGGCGACGCCGACGAGCCCCTCTGTAGCCAGCGCCTCGAGCACCGCGGTCGCGCGCCGGGGGTCCTGAAGCGGCACGATGCCTACCGCACGGAGCCGGCGGCCCGGCGCCGCGGCGGTGAACCTGGCGGCCCACCGGTTCCAGCGTCGGCAGAAGTCCTCGGCGAAGGCCGGATCGGTGAACGCGGTGGCGCCGAGGCCGAGGCTCGGGTAGGCGATCATGACGTCGATGCCCTCGGCGTCGGCATCGCGGAGGATGCCCGCCGGCTCGAAGGGGTTCGTGGCCTTCGGCGTAATGCTCGTCGCCGTGTCGACGCCGCAGCCTCGCCCCTCGGAGCGCGGGAACGGCTTGCCCTCGATGCGCGCGCCGCCCGGACCGCGCGCGGGATCGGGCAGCTCCACCCTGTCCGGATGCGCCTCGGCCAGCTCGAGGATGAACTCGGCGGTCTCGAGGAGGTGCGCGTCGCCGTCGACGACGCGCATCGTCACGCCGCGGCCCCGGCGATGCGATCGAGATGCCGGTACGCCTCCTCGGCGCCGAGCGTCGGCAGCGACACGACCACGCGGTCGGCGCCGGCGTCGCGGTAGGCGGCCAGCACCTCGCGCGACGGCAGCGCGTCGAGCATCGGTGTCTCCATGCCGGGCGGGGCGCCGATCATCACGCTGATCGAGATGCGCTTTGCATCGCGGCCGAAGGACGCGGCGAGGCGACCGATCTCGGCGCGGGCGTCCCTGACGCCGTCCGGAGAGAGCGCGATCGGCATCCAGCCGTCGCCCCAGCGCGCGACGCGCTTGATGGCGTTCGGGCCCATGCCGCCCAGGATCACCGGCGGGTGCGGGCGCTGGACGGGGGTGGGCCGACAGATCGCCGGGGGGAAGCGCACCCACTTCCCGTCGAAGCTCACCGGCTCCCCGGTCCAGAGCCGGCGCATCGCGGCGACCGCCTCGCGCATGTAGGCAAAGCGGTGGGGAAAATGCGGCGTGAAGAGCCGCATCTCCTCCTCGAGCCACCCCGCCCCGATGCCGAAGAGGAACCGGCCGGCCGAGAGCCAGTCGACCGTCGCCACGGCGAGCGCCGTCATGAGCGGGTCGCGCTCCGGCACGAGGCAGATGCCCGTGCCGACGCGCAGCCGGGTCGTGACCGCGGCCGCGGCGGCGAGCGTGGGAAAGGGATCCGGCAGCTCGGTGTACGGCCGCGGCATCTTGCCGTCCTCGGACAGCGGATAGCGCGTCGCGTAGTCGCGGGGCACGACCGGATGCTCGGGCACCCAGAGGGACTCGAGGCCCCGCTCCT
>Ga0209062_1001291_pt1 | contig 46896 bp, 34 predicted proteins | sample Coa_R2_2_FD_187158 | JGI IMG/M metagenome (GOLD analysis project Ga0209062, IMG submission 187158) | Surface soil microbial communities from Centralia Pennsylvania, which are recovering from an underground coalmine fire - Coalmine... | ecosystem: Environmental > Terrestrial > Soil > Unclassified...
GTCGGAGTACAATCATCATTGGGCCGGCATTCTCGTCCTCCTGATCGGCGCCCTCGCCCTTCTCGAACGTACCGGCAGGGCGCCCTGGGCACGACATTGGCCATTGCTCTTCCTGGGGCTTGCCGGATTTCTGTTTCTCCGCTCCGATCCTGAAGTCTGGCCGCTCGGCGATATCGGCTTTTGGACGAGCTTTCGCGATCCGGAGGTCGTGCAGCACCGCATCTTCGTCCTGCTCATCGTGGCATTCGCTCTCTTCGAATGGAGGGTGCGCACCGCGCGGCTGAACTGGTCGGGTGCGCCGTTCGTCTTCCCTCTCATCACCGCGCTTGGCGGCGCATTGCTGCTGACCCATTCGCACGCGCTCTCCAATCTGAAGGACCAGCTTCTCATCGAGATCACGCATGTGCCGTTGGCATTATGCGGCATCACGGCCGGCTGGGCGCGTTGGCTGGAGCTCCGCCTCGACGGGACCGCGAGCCGGGCCGCCGCATGGGTCTGGCCGGCCGCCTTCGTGATGGTCGGACTCATTCTTCTGCTCTATCGAGAAGCGTAATCCGCCGATGGTGTCACTCATCGTCTTTTTGACAGAGATGAGTCGGCGTTACGCCATTTTTGTCGCTGTGGCGTTCCTGCTATTCGCCATTCTCGGCGGCCTGTTCGCGGCCCAACGCCTCAGCATCGACACCGATATCAACAAGCTAATCAATCCCAAGCTCCCCTGGCGGCAGCGGGAGGCGGCGCTGGAGAAGGCATTCCCGGAGACTATCGATCTTCTGGTGGTCGTCATCGACGGAAAGACGCCGGATCAAGCCGAGGATGCCGCCGCAAAGCTTGCTGAAGCGCTGAAGCAGGAAAAGGCGCTGTTCAGAGATGTCCAAATTCCCCAAGGCGGCCGCTTCTTCAAGCAGAACGGATTGCTGTTCCTGCCCAAACAGGACGTCCAGTCCTTCGCGGATCAGATCATTTCCGCCCAGCCGCTCATCGGCACGCTGGCGGCCGACCCGAGTTTGCGCGGCGTATTCGATGCGCTCGATCTCGCGGCCCAAGGCATAAAACATGGCGAAGCCGAAAGCCAAGACCTCCATGCTGCCTTTGACGCCGTGGCCGCCGCCACCGAGGCGGCGCTCGCCGGCAAGCATGAGCCCCTGTCATGGCAAACGCTGCTGACCGGCCGCAAACCCGAAGCGTCAGAGCTGCGCCGCTTCATTCAGACCCAACCGGTCCTCGATTATGCCGATGTCGAGCCAGGGGCTCGCGCGACATCGTTCATTCACGCCACCGCCGAGAGGCTCGGGCTGACCGCGTCCAACGGCGTGCGCGTCAGGACGACGGGACCGGTGGCATTGTCCGATGCGCAGTTTTCGACGCTCGAAAAGGGCGCCGGCGTCTCCAGCGCGACGTTGGTCGGGCTCTTGTGTCTATGGCTCATTCTCGCCGTTCGCTCGCTCCGCCTGTTCGCTGCCATCGCCGCGACTCTCGTTGTCGGCCTCATCGCCTGCGCAGTATTCGCCGTCGCCGTGGTCGGGCCGCTCAACCCGATTTCGGCGGCGTTTGCCGTGCTATTCATCGGCATCGCCATCGATTTCGGCATTCAGTTCAGCGTGCGCTATCGCGACGAGCGGTACCGCGCCGATGGCCTGACCGATGCGCTGCGGCGCACGGCGCAGGGCGTCGGCGGCCCCCTGACCGTGGCCGCGAGCGCGACGGCGGTCGGGTTCTTCTCCTTCGTTCCGACCGATTATGTCGGCGTCTCCGATCTCGGCGTCATCGCGGGCGCAGGAATGATCATTGCGCTCCTCCTCAACCTCACCCTGCTGCCCGCGCTGCTAACGCTGTTGCGCCCGCCGGGCGAGCCGCGGCCGGTCGGATTCCTTCGCGCCGCTCCGGTCGATCGGTTTCTGGTGACGCATCGCGCACCGATCATTGGCTTTGCCGCCCTCATCGGCTTGGCCAGCATCGCCGCGCTGCATTGGTTGAGCTTCGATTTCAATCCGCTCCACTTGCAAAATCCGCATGAAGAAGCCGTATCGACGCTTTTCGATCTGATGAAGGATCCAAACACCACCCCATATACGATCGACATTCTCGCCCCGTCCGTCCCGGCGGCGGTGCAAATGGCGGATCGGCTCGAAAAGCTGCCCGAGGTCACGCAAGTCGTTACCGTCGAGAGTTTCGTGCCGTCAGACCAGCAAGACCGCCTCGCCATCCTGACGGATGCCGCCCAATTGTTGGGCCCCACGCTGTCGCCGCCGCATACGAAGCCGAAACCGAGCGATGCCGAGATTCTCGCAGCGATCAAACGCTGCGCTTCGGACATCGCGTCCGCCGCGCCGCAAGATGCATCGGCAACGCGCCTCGTCAAGGCGCTCGACGAGGTGCCGGCGCGCGGTCCGGCCATCATTCCTGCTCTCCAAGCGAATTTGGCGAGCGGGTTGGAAGCGCGGCTCGACGACCTCCGTTTGGCGCTCTCCGCACAGCCCATAACGCTCGACACGCTGCCTCCCGAACTGAAGCGCCAATGGATATCGGCCAGCGGCCAGGCACGCGTCGAGGTCTTTCCTCGCGGCGATACCGGCGACAACGAGGTGTTGCGGCATTTTGCCGAGGCGGTGCGCCGGATTGCGCCCGATGCGACCGGTTCGCCCGTGACGATTCAAGAGTCGGCTCGCACGGTCATTCGCGCCTTCGTCATCGCCGGCAGTATCGCGCTGGTCGCCATCGCCGTGCTGCTGGGCGCCGTGCTGCGGCGCGCGGGCGACGTGTTGCTGGTATTGGGGCCGCTGATTCTCGCCGGATTGCTCACTCTGGCGACGAGCGTCGTGAGTGGCCTGCCGCTCAACTTCGCCAATATCATCACGCTGCCGCTATTGCTCGGCATCGGCGTCGCCTTCGATGTCTATTTCGTCATGCGCTGGCGTGCCGGCCAGGGAGATCTGCTGCAATCGAGCACCGCGCGCGCGATATTGTACAGCGCGCTCACCACGGGCACGGCTTTCGGCAGCTTGGCGCTGTCGAACTATCCCGGAATGTCCGAGATGGGCAAGCTTCTGACACTGGCCTTGCTCTACACGCTGCTTTGCACGTTCTTTCTGCTGCCGGCCCTCTTGGGGCCGGTCAAGCGTTAGCGATCAGGCGGCGGCCGGCGCCGATCTGCCAGGCGAGGAGAGCCGGCACGAAGACGATGATATCGCGGGCTCGCCGCGCCAGCGCCAGAGCGAGAGCGATGTCCGAGGGGAGTCCGACCAGCGCGCCGATCACGACGAAGCCGCCTTCTTGGACGCCGAGCGCGCCGGGAACCACGAAGGCGCCGCTGCTCAGCGCCTGGATCACCGCTTCGATGATAAGCGCGTCACCCGCCGGGACGTCGTGACCCAGGAAATGGAGCGCAAGCCATATCTCGCCTGCGCCGGCTATCCAGCCGGCAAGCTGTAGCGCGCCACACACATTCGTCGCGGTGCGGCGACGATAAAGCCGTCGAACCGTGCGGTCCAACGATGCAGCGCCGCCGACCAGTGCTGCGAAACGATCGCCGAAGAGGACGCGTACGATCTTCGCCAGCAACCTGAACACGCCGACGCGCTGCACGATAATCAGCACAACCACCAACGGCACGGTAACCGTGAGACCGACGGCGATGTCCCGGACGACGTCTCCGCCTGCGCCGCGGAACAACAGCAATGCGAAACCACACAAGGTGAAGACGAATTGCGAGACCAGCGATATCGTCATGTCGACGACCAGGCTTGCGACCGCCTTTGACGAGCGCATTCCATGTCGCATCAGGAACCGCGCCGAAACGACCTCACCACCGACGCGCGCCACGGGCAGGAGGCCATTCACCGCCTCGCGCAGCCAAACGGCCCGGAAGAAGAAGGCGAGCGAGCCTCGCCCGGATCCCGGAAGCAGGATCTGCCAGGCACGGGCGTTGAACGCCATCGACACGAAGTGAAAAAGGCTCGCCCAGACGATGCCGATGCCCGCCGCGGCGAAGGCGTTCGCAATGGGCGCCAAACCCTCCCAGATGAACAGGAGCGTGGCAAACGCCAGACCGACCAAGCCCAGCAACGTGCTGAGGCGGATCACGCTTGCGCTGCGGTGAGATCGCGGTAGCTCACCAGCTCCAACTTCTCGCTGAGAACGAGCCGGCGTATCGCCGGGCTCACCAAGGCGGCGAGCTCCTCGGCGGGCCGGTAATCGGGCATCGTCAGCCTGAGCATCGGCGTCTGTGCGACCGCCGGGTGGCAGTAGAGCTCGGTTATCCCCTCCGGCAGCGATGCCAGCAGCCGCAGCATGCGTGCCTCGGTCATGGCGCCGCTCCAAGCGAGGCCGAGCAGATGATCATTGAGCGCGAGCCCGCCCCGCTTCAGCCGCCGCCGCAGCAGCATGATCCATGGCGTATAGAGGGGGCGTGAAATCCTGGCGCCTTCCGCCGCCGCGGCGTGACGCAGCGTACTCGACGCCTCCAGGGGCAGACGCATCGCCCGCATGCCGAATTCTCGCCCGATCGCGACGATCAGGGCAGCGACGGTTGGATGAATATGCATGTGTTTATGCGTATTGACATGATCGAGAGCGAGACCCGTCGCCCTGAAGGCCGCGAACTGCGCGCGGATTTCGGCGGCGAGTTGCCGTCGCGTCCGGGGATCGAAGAAGAAGCGGATCCCCGCCCGCATCATGTTGCGGTCGAATTGGCCGGTGCCATCCACGAGGTTCGGGATCGTCTCCGGCGGCAAGACCGGTCGCCCCTCGACCAGAACGATGTGAAGCCCTATGGCAAGGTTCGGCAGCGAGCGGGCCCGGGCGACGGCGTCGCCTGCCGCCGGCGCTCCCACCATGAGGCTGGCGCAGGTGAGAATGCCGTCTCTGCTGGCCCGTTCGACGGCCGCGTTGACGGCTTCATCCAGTCCGAAATCGTCGGCGCAGACGATGAGACGCCGTCGCGTCAGTGGGCGAGCTCCCGCTCGCGCAGGAACTGGAAGAATTCGACGCCTTCGCGCAGCCGGCGCACCATCATCTCGGGGCTGCGCACCATCTCGCCGACGATCGACGCGATCTTGCCGGCTCGGAAATAGAACCGCTTATAGAAGAGCTCGACGGAGTCGAAGATCTCCTGATGCGAGAGATGGGGATAGTGGAGCGGCGCGATCTGGATGCCGTGCTCATCGACGAGTTCGGCGTGCTCCGCATCGAACCAGCCGTTTTCGACCGCCTGCCGATGGAGGAAGGTGCCCGGATATGGGGCCGCGAGCGACACCTGGATCGTGTGCGGATTGATTTCCGTGGCGAAGCGGATCGTCTCCTGGATGGTGCTCTTCGTCTCGCCGGGGAGCCCAAGAATGAAAGTGCCGTGGATGGTGATGCCGAGTTCGTGGCAATCCTTGGTGAAGCGGCGCGCCACGTCGATCAGCATGCCCTTCTTGATATTGTGGAGAATCTGCTGGTTGCCCGACTCGTAGCCGACGAGCAGGAGCCGCAATCCATTGTCGCGCAGCACCTTGAGCGTGTCGCGCGGCACGTTGGCCTTGGCGTTGCACGACCAGGTGACGCCGAGCTTGCCGAGCTCGCGGGCGATTGCCTCGGCGCGCGGCAGATTGTCGGTGAAGGTGTCGTCGTCGAAGAAAAACTCCTTCACTTGCGGGAAGTAATGCTTCGCCAGCCGGATCTCCTCGACGACGTGATCGGTGCTGCGCACGCGGTACCGATGACCGCCCACCGTCTGCGGCCACAGGCAGAAGGTGCAGCGCGATTTGCAGCCGCGCCCGGTATAGAGCGAGAGGTAGGGGTGCTTGAGATAGCCGATGAAATAGTTCTCGATGCGGAGATCGCGCTTATAGACCTCGGTGACGAAGGGTAGCGCGTCCATATTCTCGAGGACCGCGCGCTCGGGATTGTGAATGATAGCGCCGGCGCCGTTGCGATAGCTGAGGCCGTCGATCCGGTCGAAGGCACGCCCCTCGGCGACTTCCTTGACGGTAAAGTCGAATTCATTGCGGGCAACGAAATCGAGTGCGGTCGACGCCTTCAGGCTTTCGTCCGGCTGCACCGCGACACGCGCGCCGACGAAGCCGATCTTGAGATCGGGATTGGCCTGGCGCAGCGCCTCCGCGACCCTGACATCGCCGGCGAAGGATGGCGTCGAGGTGTGCATCACCACGAGCTCGTAGTCCTTTGCCAGCGGCAAAACTTGATCGAGCGTCATACGCGCCGGCGGCGCATCGATCAGGCGGCTCCCCGGCACCAAGGCCGCCGGCTGGGCAAGCCAGGTCGGATACCAGAAGGAGCGTATCTCGCGCTTTGCCTGATAGCGCGATCCGGCGCCGCCATCGAAGCCCTCATATGAAGGCGGCTGAAGGAACAACGTCTTCATCATGCCGGTTTGTCTCCGTCCAAGGTCATCTGCCCGTTCTTGCCGATACGGAAGGTCCGATCGCGCCAGGCGACCGTTCTACTAAAGAAACTAACGACAAATACCGCAAACGACAACATATCGCGGAACGGCATCAGCCAGAGAGGAGTGCTCCTCAAACGTAAGGAGCGGTCGGTCAAATGAACCGTCACGGCGCGACAAGCAAGAGCCGTAGCCAATAGACCGATCGCAACCGCCCAAGGCAACGTGCCGATCGCCACCGCGGCAAACGCCAGCACGGTGGGTTGGGTCACGACGGAGGCTGCGAAACCTGCCGGAGCGATTATGCGGATTGTCCGGGCCCATCGCAGCTCATGCCTGAACAACGCAGAAAGGCTGGGCTCGACGATGATGTTGTCCACAAGATAGGGCGAAAGCTCGACCTTGAGGCCGGCACGGCGCACCGCCGCGCCCAGAGCATGGTCATCCGCCAGCGCATCGCGGATGGTGGCAAACCCGCCGATGGCGGCAAGCGTTTCCCGGCGCAGCGCGATCGTCGCGCCGAAGCAGCCCGCGCCGACGCCGATCTCCTCGGCCACGACGGCTTGCGGCAGGAATCCGTGGTTGATGTAGGCGCAGGCAAGTTTCGACCAGACGCCACCCGCCGGCAATCCGCGATACAAGCAAGTGACCAAGCCGGTGGCGGGGTCGTGCAGCGGCGCCGTTATCTCTGCAAGGTAGTCCTGCGTCACGCGCATATCGCTGTCGGCCATGACGATGAGGTCATGCGACGCCGATGGCAGCATATTCTGCAGATTCGCCACTTTGAGATTGCCGCCATGCCGGAGTCCATCCACGACCAGTGCTATGTCCACCCTCGGACATTCCTCGATCAGCCGATGAACGACCGGTATTGCGGGGTCGCGCGGCTCTTGCACGCCAAAGACGATCTGCCAAGCAGGGTAATTCTGCTGGCAGAAGGATTTGAGATTCTCATAGAGTTCCGCGTCCTTACCGCAGAGCGGCTTGAGGATGCTGACCGGTCCAGCGCCACGAAGCTGCGGGCGCCTGCGCCTGGCGAAGCGGCGGACGGCGAGCGTGGCATAGCACAGATAGATGCAGCCCACGGCGCTGCCCACCAACAGTAGCCATCCAATAAATTTTAAGAAATCGAATTGCATACTGCGTCGTCGGGATACTGGTTATGACACCGTGTCTCGCAAGAGAGGGGATGGTTAAAATTTGCTGTTGCATTCGCTCGCGTCATTGTCAACCATGCCGCGGCGCGGCGCTGTGCAGTAGGTGCTGGGAATAAATAACATGAAGCTGACGCGAACAGTGGCCGACATCTCTCGGAAAATTGCCGCGCCTCTGGCGGTTGCGGGTGTCGTCGCCGCGGCTGGTTGCGCGACGCCGCCCAGCGACCCGGCTGCACGCGCCGAATTCGAGCGGACCAATGATCCCTTCGAGCCGTTGAACCGCGAGATCTTCGATTTCAACTTGTTTCTCGACCGCGTCGCGATCAAGCCGGCAGCGCAGGGTTACCAGGCCGTGATCCCCGAGAAAGGCCGCGACGCCATCCGCCATTTCTTGGATAATCTGAACGAGCCGATTATCTTTGCGAACAACGTGTTGCAGGGTGAGTTTAAGCGCGCGCATACGACCTTCGCTCGGTTTCTCATGAATAGCACGTTCGGCCTGGGCGGAGTCATGGATCTCGCGACCGGCGAAGGGCTCGAGAAACAAAGCGGCGATTTCGGCCAGACGCTTTATAGCTGGGGAGTACCGGAGGGCCCTTACCTCGTTCTTCCCGTCCTCGGCCCCTCCAATCCGCGCGACGGAGTCGGTCTGGGCGTGGATGGCTATGCCGACCCGTTCGGTCAACTCGCCAGCATCTATCATGAGAGCATCGCCAGCTACGGGCGCTATGTGGTCGACGGCATCGACCAGCGTTCGCGCAACATAGAGACCTTGGACGAATTGCAGCGCAACGCCATCGATTTCTACGCGGAGTTACGCAGCCTGTTCCGTCAGCGCCGTGCCCAGGTGCTGCGGCATGGGGAGCCAGCGCCGATACCTGATCTGGACACGCTCTACCGCGACCCCGCGATGCCGCCGCAGGTATCACAAGCGGTGCACAAATAGCGGTTCAGCCGCGTAGCTGAAGCGTCTTCTTCTGCAGCAGATCGACCAGAGCATCAGGTCCGCCGCGGCGCAGCACCGAGGAGAACTCGGAACGCCGCGTGGCTAATTCGCTCACCGTCCCGCTGAGATAGACATCGATGATTTGCCAGGAACCTGCACTCTCGTGCATGAGGTAATCGATCTCGACTGAGTCGCCGTCGCCCTTGATCATTTTCGTCGTGACGACGGTTCCTTCCGGGGAAGGCGCCGTGTTGGCAGCAACCTGAAATCGTTCGCCCGAAAAATCGTCAAAGCGATTGGCGTAGGTGGCGACGCTGAAATCGCTGAAGGCGGCAACCAACTGCTGCTGCTGGCCCGCCGTGAGACCCACCCATTGCGGCCCGACCATCAAGCGCGTCATCAGCGGCAAATCGAAGGTACGGTGGATTGCCGGGGCGAGGCGTTCGCGACGGCCATTGAAGCCCAGGCTCGGCCCGTCTTTCATCACCGACAGCAGCACGTCATAGAAGGAGGAGATCGTCGCCACCGCCGTTGGGTCATCCGCGGCCACCGCCGGGAGCGATCGCACCGCCGGCAGGACAAGAAAGGCCGCAGCGAGGACGGTTCGGCGCGCCACGGTATTGCCGTGCAGGCGTTTCACCGATGTGCCGGTAACGGGCATGGCTTCACACCGCCTTGTCATGCGGCATCAGCTCGCGCGCTGCACGAGGGTGGGCCATCTGCGGTCGATGATCGCCAGCGGGAATAATGCCACGGCTTGATCCTCATTGGTCAGGGTGCAGGAGCGCCCCTTTGTTCGGCAGAACTAAACACAGATGAGAAGGATTGGCAATTTGCCCGTCGAAAAGGCCCCTGTAGCCGTCCGCCCGGAGAGAAACGCCAGTGGCTGAAGCGCGTTAACAAGGACAAGAACGGACCAACCCTCACCCGAATTCCCGCGGCCGACACTTCGGGACAAGCACCTAGCCGACAAGCGCATTACGCGTATAATGCCGCATGCGAGATCCAATGAGCGTTCCGAACCAAAGGGGTAAGCGAATGCGGGTGGTCCTGGCTCAACCCAGGGGATTCTGCGCTGGCGTCGAACGGGCGATCGATATCGTCGAACGCGCCATCGAGAAATACGGGCCACCGATCTATGTCCGCCACGAGATCGTGCACAACCGCCATGTCGTCGAGAGGCTGCGGGCCAAGGGCGCACATTTCGTGGACGACCTCGACGAGATCCCGCCGGGCAGCGTGACGATATTCAGCGCTCATGGGGTCTCGAGCGCGGTCGAGCAGGCGGCGGCCGAGCGCACTCTTCCCGTGATCGATGCGACCTGCCCGCTCGTCTCCAAGGTTCACAGCGAAGGTCAGCGCTATGCGGCCCAGGGACGCGAGATCATCCTGATCGGCCATGCCGGCCACCCCGAGATCGAGGGAACGATGGGGAGGATCGACGGCAAGGTCCATCTTATCTCGGCCGCCGCGGAGGTTGCGGATCTCAAGGTCGGCAACCCTGCCAAGCTGGCCTTCATCACCCAGACCACGTTGAGCGTCGACGACACGAGAGCGGTGATCGATGCGCTTCGCGAGCGCTTTCCCACCATCGTCGGCCCGGACACCAAGGATATTTGCTACGCGACGCAGAATCGCCAGCGTGCGGCGCGCGAGTTGGCGCTTGCCGTCGATGTGGTGCTCGTCGTAGGCGCCGCGAACAGCTCGAACTCCAATCGCTTGCGCGAGCTTGCCGCCGAACAGGGGGTGCCTGCCTATCTCATTGCCGATGCCGACGCCCTTGATCCGCGCTGGGTCGAAGGCGTGGAGTCGGTGGGCATCACGGCCGGCGCTTCCGCCCCCGCCGAGCTGGTCCAACAACTCATCGACCGCCTGCGAGAGCTCGCGGAGGTCGAACTCTGCACCTTGCCGGGCATTACGGAGAATGTGCGTTTCCGCATGCCGCCAGAGCTCGCCGACGCCGCGGACAGCCCCGCCTGACGGTCGGCCTCAACCTACTGCGTGAGGAACAACCCTTGGCCATTCCACTGCACCAGACACTGCGCGTCGGCGCTTATGTCGTCAAACAGCGGCTCAAACGCATCGAGCGCTATCCGCTCGTCCTCATGCTCGAACCGCTGTTCCGCTGCAATCTGGCCTGCGCCGGCTGTGGCAAGATCGATTATCCCGATGTCATCCTGAACCAGCGCCTCTCCGTCGAAGAGTGCCTCAAGGCCGTGGACGAATGCGGCGCGCCGGTCGTCTCGATCGCCGGGGGCGAGCCGCTGCTTCATCGCGAGATCGACCAAGTGGTCGAAGGCATCATCGCGCGCAAGAAATTCGTCTATCTCTGCACCAACGCGCTGTTGATGGAAAAGAAGCTCCATCTCTTCCGGCCGAACCCGTTCTTCGTCTGGTCTGTGCATCTCGACGGCGATCGGCAGATGCATGATCACTCGGTCTGCGAGGAGGGCGTCTATGATCGCGCGGTGGCGGCGATCAAGACGGCGAAGAGCAAGGGTTTTCGCGTCAACATCAATTGCACGCTGTTCGACGGGGCGAAACCCGAGCGCGTGGCAAGCTTCTTCGACGAGGTCATGGCGATCGGGGTCGATGGCATAACCGTCTCGCCGGGCTATGCCTATGAACGGGCGCCCGATCAGGAGCATTTCCTCAATCGGCGCAAGACCAAAGAGCTCTTTCGTGACATCTTCCGTCGCGGCCGTGGACGCGGATGGTCATTTAGCCAGTCTTCCCTGTTCCTCGACTTTCTCGCCGGCAATCAGGCCTATCATTGCACGCCTTGGGGCAACCCGACGCGCAACTATTTCGGCTGGCAACGCCCCTGCTACCTCTTGGGCGAAGGCTACGCCAAGTCGTTCAAGGAGCTGATGGAAGAGACCGATTGGGACGCATACGGGACGGGCAATTACGAGAAATGCGCCGATTGCATGGTCCATAGCGGCTATGAGGCGACTGCCGCCCTCGACGCGACGAAGAACCCGCTCAAGGCTCTGGCCGTGGCATTCAAAGGCGTGCGAACCGAGGGCGAATGGGCCGAGGAGATCCCGCTGGATCGGCAGCGCCCGGCCGAATACGTCTTTTCCCGCCATGTGGAAGACGCGGTGGCGCGCATCCACGCCGAACGCGAGGCGGCCCGCCAGCGGCCGAGCGCGGCGGAATAATCGAACGCTGCTACGCCCGATCTTTGATCTCGCCTACGCGCGTCTGAACCGGAGCAATCATGAGGCGAGCAGGCGTGCTCCGCGCCGGAGCACGCTCAGGGCCCGTTGCGTCTCGTATGCGAGGCGGATCAGATGCGGCGTTTGCCGAGGCTGGCTCAAGAGCGACCGAAGAACATGCCGTAGCACCGGTCGTCCTTGGGTATCAAGAGGGATGAGTGCGGCCGCCGGCAGGCCACGCCAAGCCGGGTCGGCGACAACGCGGAGCACGATGAAAGGTATCCCGGCCTTTCGCGCCGCCTCAGCCACGATGTGGCTCTCGAGATCCACCGCGCAAGCCGCCGTCTTGCCGAACAGCGATGCCTTGTCTTGGGGCGTGCTCACGATCGCGTCCAAGCCGAGAATGTCGCCCTCGGCAATCTCCATGCCGACACCACGCAAGGCAGCCGCAAGCGCATCGCGCCAAGCACCATCGACGGGATAGCGCTGCCCTTCCCCGCCGCACACAACGCGCGGCAGCACCAACGTCCCCGAAGCGAGCGCAGGATCCAATCCGCCACAAATGCCGAAGCTGACGAGGCCCTTCACCCCTTCCGAAACGAGTCGCTCGACGAGGGTGAGGGATCGTGTCGGACCGCCGCCGACGACGATGGCGCGCAAGCCGACGCGACCCGCAACACGCGCCTCGGCAGCGAGACCGACTACGACGGCAAAACACATCGCATGCTAGAGCGAGGAGCCCGCTGAAACCGCTGAAATTGCAGCATTGTCACCGCGTGGCTTTCTCCTCTGGCGCGGCCCATCCATGGGTTCTCGCCTTTGAGCTATGGCCTATTTTTCCGCGGCAGGCAATTGTTCAGGCCGGATTTTGCGCGGACGCCCTCTCGGGCGCTTTGCTTGCACGGGACCGACACCGGTGCGCGCTTCTCCAGCTTGTGAACCGGCCACGGTCGAGGGCTTGTTGCCAGCCGCAGCCAAAAAGTCGGCTTTTTGGAGGTCTGCCGGTTCAAATCCGCTGCGAGCGGACTCTTGCAGTGCCTGCATGATCGCTTGCGACGCGGCCATCCATCCCTGTGCCCAGGCGATCATGAGTTCGTCCGACGTGCGCATTTTGATCTCCCTCGAAGAGCATTAGACGGCAATGCCTGACGAACGCTGATCGCGCGAAAACGTCGCTGCGTTTTGATACCAGACCGGAATTGATGATCGGTCAGGCGACGATTTTTCTTCGGACAAGCGGTTGTCGCGAGGCCTCGCGCTCACGAAACCACAATTCGAGCATGACGATGTCCCAAACGAGGCCGTCATAGGCTCCGGAGCCGTCAGCCCCGATCATCCGTTCGAGAAAATCGGCGCGGAGGTAGTTGCGCCGCGCGAATCCGCGTATGCAGTCGACCGCGACCTCCCGCAATTGCGGATTTTCGCGGGGCCACTCCGTAAATGGCATGCCGAAGCCGTGCTTTCGTTTGGCCAGCGTTTCCGCCGCCAGGAAATCTCTTACCGCGTATTTGAAAAACCAGCGTCGCTTGAATCGGCGGATCAGGAGAGAGGGCGGAATCTGGGCCGAGAATTCGACGACGTCATCATCGAGGAATGGATACGATACCTGCACTCCCGCCAAGTCGCAGGCGACACCGACCTTCCGCAAATCATTGTCGGCCAAGGTGATTTTCAGATCGAGATGCAACATGCGATGAAGCATCGAGCGAGAGGCCGTCCGCTCGTAGGCTTCCCGCATATTGCTGCCGGGTCCATCGGTATCGAGGTCATGCAACATGCCGGCGGTCAGCACGTCTGAGAGCTTCACGGTACGGTAGAAATTATAGGCGTCCAGGCGATCCGGCATCGGCAAACGTGCTTTCTCGATATAACCGCGCGACTTGCGCAGCACCGGTACTTTCCCAAGGCCGGGTAGCCCGAAAACGACCGGTTCCAACAGATATCGCCGCAATGCGGCTGGGACCTTCTCGTAAAGGCCAAAAATCTGCTGATCGACGTATCGCGAATTCCCCGCGAAGATCTCATCTCCACCATCGCCTGCGAACATCAAGTCGACGCCATGCTCGCGTGCGACCTTGGCGCAGTAAAAAGTCGGTACGACCGATGAATTTCCGAACGGCTCGTCGAAGGCGCGGGACAACTCCGTGAGCACACCGGCAACATCGGAGGGAGTGAGGTAATAGTTGTGCTGCTCCGTACCGAAATGGCGCGCTGCGATTTCGGCATAGTGGATCTCGTCATATTTGTCATGCGCGAAGCCGATCGTGAACGTTTTCGTCCGCCGACCGGACTGTTCGCTGAGGAGGCCCGCGACCGTGGAACTGTCCAAGCCGCCGCTCAGAAACGCACCAGCCGCCGAAGGGTCCATGCCGGCGATGTCACGCTTCACTGCGCCGCGCAGCTTGCCCATGAGCTCTTCCGCGAGGTCGTCGAGTGCTCGATCGTTGCTCTCGCGATAGGGCATGTGCCAATAGAAGCCCGTGCGCAGCGTGTTTTCTTGAAAGAAAACATATTGCGCGGGCAGCAGCTTGAACTGTTCGCGATAGATGGTGCCCGGCGAGGGGCAAATCCCGAAATAGAGATAGTCGAACACCGCTTGGTGCGGAACCGTGCTTGCCACCGCCGGATGTGCGCGCACCATATCGGTCGTCGAGCCGAAGACGACACCGCCAGCTTTTGGCTGGCTGTAGCACAGCCGCTCGACGCCCAATCGATCGACGCCCAGCAATGCACGCCGTTTGGCGCCGTCGATGACGGCCAACGCAAAGCTGCCGCGGAGCTCTGCGAAAAGCTGTTCGCCATGACGCAAATACGCCTCGCCGACCGCCCAGGCATGCCCTTTTCCGGCCGCCAGGGCCGCAAGCTCGGCCGAGAGCCAGCGCGGCCGGCCGACAATGGCGGCCCAAATGGATCCATTGACGCAAAGATCGCATTCCTTGTCGCGGCCTTGGACGGCGAGCCCCTGCGTGCCCGCGGCACGCGCCATACGCCGCGCCGGCAGGTCGAAGGCGAACGCGTCGGTCATCGCGCTCAGCACGTCGTCCGGCGATTGTGCGCCGATGCCGCTATCGATCCACCCCGAAATCCTGCTCATGCGAACTCCGCGACTGCCACGTCAGACCATGACTTCGAGCGGAACCGGGTGGGAGAGGAAATTGATCGGGCTTGCGGTCAAGCCGTAAGCACCGGATTGAAAGACCACCACGAGATCACCGATCTCCGCGCGGGGGAGCAGCAATTTGTCCGCCAGCAAATCAAGCGGCGTGCACAAGCAACCCACGACACTGGCCGTTTCCACGGCGTCCTTATCCATGCGATTGCCGATGGCGACGGGGTAGTTGCGGCGAATCACCTGACCGAAATTTCCGGACGCGGCGAGCTGATGGTGGAGGCCGCCGTCGGTCACCAGAAAGACCTCGCCACGCGACACTTTGCGGTCGATCACCCGCGTCACGTAAATGCCGGCCTCGCCGACAATGTACCGCCCCAATTCGAGGACGACCTGCGCTTGAGGCAAAGCAGACCTCACCGGACCATCGACGAGGCACTCTAAAGCCTCGCCGAGCGGCGCAAGGTCAAGCGGGACATCTTTTGCAAAATAGGGGATGCCGAAGCCGCCGCCGATATTGAGATGGCGAACGGGAGCCGGCGCATGCTGCGCCAGTGAGATCGCCAAGCCGACGATGCGCTCTTGCGCCGCTTGAAGAATGTCACCGCGCAGATTTTGCGACCCGCCAAAGATGTGAAAGCCGACAAAATCGAGATCGAGCCTGCCCAATTCGCGCAGGACCGCCGGCGCTTGCTCGGCGTCGACGCCAAATTGCTGCGAGCCGCCGCCCATGCGCATGCCCGAGCCTTTGATCTCGAAATCGGGATTGACCCGCAATGCCACGCGCGGCCTGTGTCCCGAGCGCTCGGCCGAGGCGGCGACGCGGGCCATCTCGGTCACCGATTCGAGCTCGATCGTGATGTCGGCGGCGATTGCCTGGTCGATCTCCTGGGTGGTTTTTCCAGGACCCGCGAAGGAGACGCGTCCCGCGGCCATTGGCGTGTCGAGCGCCGTCTTCATCTCGGCGACCGAAGCGACGTCGAACCCATCCACCAAGCCCGCGAGATGCTGCACCACCGCCGGCATCGGATTGGCCTTGATGGCGTAGTGCAAGGCGACCGATGGCGGCAGATGACGACGCAAGTGACCGATACGCTCGCTGAGCAAGCGGCGATCATAAGCGAAGAACGGCGTCTGCCCGACCCGTTCTGCCAGTCGCGTCAAAGGAATGCCGCCCACTTCGAGGCAGCCATGGCGTATGGGAAATGCGGCGATGGCGGGATGCAGCGGCGGATTGGCCGAAGTCACGCGCCCTCCTCCTGGAACAGCTCCGCATACTCGCCTGCCAGCATTTTCCGGTCGATCTTGCCGTTGGGATTGCGCGGCAGCTCCGTCCGCTCGACGACGCGCAGCGGCACCATATATTGCGGCATCGCGCGCCGGCATTCCGACAGAAGCGCCGCCTCATCGAGGCGCCCGCCCGCGGGCGCGGTCACGGCGACGACGATAGCCTGCCCCAGCTTCGGATGCGGTATGCCCAGCGCCGCCACGGCGCCGACGAGCTTGGTCGAGTAAATCACCTCCTCGACTTCCGTCGGGCTCACCCGATAGCCGGAGGTCTTGATCATTTCGTCGCGCCGCCCGACGAAATAGAGAAAGCCCTCGGCATCGCGGCGAACGATATCTCCGGACCAGACGGCCATTTCCCGCAGGCAGATCTCCGGCGGTTGCCCGGGCGCCGGACGATAGCGCTCGGCGGTACGCTCCGGATCGTTCCAATACCCCATGGCCACCAGCGCCCCGCGATGCACGAGTTCGCCGGGCTCGTCGACATCGCAGGCCTGACCATCAGGACGCACCACAAGGATCTCGGCATTGGGAATGGCCTTGCCGATCGAATCGGGGCGCCGGTCGACCTCGGACGGATCAAGATAGGTCGAGCGAAATGCCTCCGTCAGACCATACATCAGGAAAGGCTTCGCAGCGGGCAGAGTCTTGCGCAACCGGTCAAGCGTGGCGCGCGGCATATGACCGCCGGTATTGGCGAAATATCGCATATGCCGGCCCGCCTCGGCCGGCCATTCGAACTCGGCAAGCTGTATCCATAGCGGGGGCACGCCGGTCATGCCGGTAATCCGTTCTTCGGCACATGCCCGAACGACATCTCGCGCCAGGAGATAGTTGAGCAGCACGACTTTTGCGCCGACCGCGAAGGCCGTGGTGAGCTGGCTCAGTCCGGCATCGAAGCTCAAAGGCAGCACCGAAAGGATGCGATCCTCAGGCGTATTCTCGAGATATTGGCTGACGCTCTTTGCACCCGCGACCATGTTGCGATGCGACAGGACGACGCCCTTCGGATTGCCGGTGCTTCCGGAAGTATAGAGGATCGCCACCATATCGGTGTCGATGACCCGGCTTGGCCCCGCCGCCCCGCGCGCGGCCATCATCTCGGACCAACCGAGGAACGTTGCACCGGTGGCTTCGGTCGTTGCGCCGCCATCGACAGCGACGACCAGGCGTAGATCGGGGGAATTTGCAATCTCTTCCGCGAGATCGGCGGCGCGCTGGGCGGAGGTAACCAGCAGACGTACATTGCAATCGCGCAGGATATAGCCGACTTGCCGCGGTTTCAGGATTGGATTGATCGGCACCGCGACGCAACCGGCGGCAGCCGCTCCGAATATCGCGAGCGCGGTCTCCAGACGCTTTTCCAAATAAATCCCGATGCGCTCGCGGCGCTTCAGACCGAGCTCGGCGAATCCCCGCGCCGCCTCCTCGATCTGGTGCCAAAGCGATTGGTAGCTCAACACCTGTCCCTTATAGGCGATGGCGGGCAAAGCGGGATGGTGTCGAGCACTCTTCTCGACCAGGTGGTGCAGCAGCTCACTCATCGATTTGCTATCTGAAACGCCAGACGTTTTCGGGCCTTGGAAGGCGGCAGACTAACCGTGTCGAAATTAACATAAACTTTCCATGGCGGCGATGACGAGATAACTACTGCCCATGTTGCCGCTTTTAGAGCGGAATAAACCAATTGCGTGATATTCTATTGCACATTCTTCGGTTTCTGCCCGATAACTTGACCAATGTCACGCCCGCCCCTCATCTGTCACATCGTCTACAAGCTGGCGGTGGGCGGACTCGAAAATGGCCTCGTCAACTTGATCAACAATCTGCCGGGTGACTATCGGCACGCGGTCGTCTGCGTGACGGAAGCAACGAGTTTTCGCACGCGCATTCGACGGGACGGCGTAGAGATTGCTGAAATTCGCAAGAAACCGGGGCGCGATCCCGCCGCTTATGCGCGCATGTGGCAAGCGCTCCGGCGGCTTCGGCCGCAGGTCGTACACACCAGAAATCTTCCGGCGCTGGACATGCTCATGCCGGCGCGGCTCTCGGGCGTGCGCCGGTTCGTCCATAGCGAGCATGGGCTCGACAAGATCGAAATCGATGGTCGCAATCGAAAATACAACCTCTTGCGCAAGGCGAGCCGGCTGGTCGTCGATCAGTACATAACCGTCTCCCGCGATCTCAACAATTGGTTGAAACACGAAATTGGCATACCCGAAACGAGAATGGTGACAATCTATAACGGTGTCGATACGGCAAGGTTTTCCCCAGAGGGATCATCGCGGAGCCCGTTGCCGGCGGGTTTCGCGCCATCAGGATCGATCGTCCTCGGCACCTTTGGCCGGCTCGATCCGCTCAAGAACCAAGTGCTTCTGGCCCGGAGCTTCGTGCGCGCCCTCGAGCTCCGGCCCACTCTTCGCAATGTCCTTCGTCTGGTGATCGTCGGAGATGGTGCGTCGCGCGCCGAGATCGAGCGGACGCTCGCAGAAGCCGGTGCTCAGGCACTCGCCTGGATGCCCGGCTATCGCGACGACACCCCTGATTTATACCGGGCGCTTGACATTTTTGCGTTACCTTCGCTCAGGGAAGGCATTTCCAACACGCTGCTCGAGGCGATGGCGAGCGGACGCCCGGTGATCGCGACGCGCGTCGGCGGCAATCCCGAGATCGTCCCGGATGGCGTCGTCGGGCGGCTCGTGCCTTCGGGCGATCACGAAGTGCTTGCCGCGGCGATTCTGGACTATGTCGACGATCCCGAATTGATGCGGCGGCATGGGCGTGCCGGGCGGGAGCACACGCTGCGCCATTACAGCCTGGCCGGCATGGTTGGCAGTTATGATCGGATCTACCGCTCGCTCCTGACCCAAGCCGCCGAATAAGTCGCGATCGGTGCCGTATGAACTCAATTCGTTAATAAAATTCCACGAGAATACTGCTAGTGTGCGCCGCCGGCCCCGCCGGAGGGCGCGCCACAGCGCATCGACGGTTACCGACCGGTCGGAGACAGCATGAAAATTTCCATATTCGGCATGGGCTATGTCGGCGTCGTCTCGGGTGCATGCTTGGCCAAGCTCGGTCATCACGTGGTGGGCGTCGACGTCATTCCCGGCAAGGTCGACCTGATCAATTCGGGACGCTCGCCGATCGTCGAGACGGGCATTAACGAGCTCGTCGCCGAACTCGTAGCGGCAGGCCGCCTCGAAGCGACGACAGAGGCCGCCAAGGCGGTGCATGCCAGCGACCTCTCATTCATTTCAGTGGGCACGCCGAGCCGACGCAACGGCGCTTCCGCCCTCGACGGCATCGACACCGTCGTCGATCAGATCGGTCACGCGCTCAAGCAGAAAAACACGTCGCATGTGGTGGTGGTCCGCAGCACGGTTCCACCCGGTACGATCGAGGAGCGTGTGGCGCCGGCAATCTGCCGCAGCTCTGGCCGCACGCTTGGCCAAGGCATCGATCTTTGCAGCAATCCCGAATTCCTGCGCGAGGGGAGCGCCGTGCGCGATTTCGGCGCGCCCGCCTTCACGCTGGTCGGAAGCACCGGCGAGACCGGCTTCGACGTGATACGGGAAGTCTATCGCCCGATCAACGCGCCGCTGATCCGCACCGATATTCGCACTGCCGAAGCCATCAAATATCTTTGCAACATCTTCCACGCTGTGAAAATCGGCTTTGCCAACGAAGTCGGTTCGCTGTTGAAGTCATTCGGCATCGACGCCCGCGAGGCGATGCGCGTCTTCTGCGAAGATCGCAGCCTGAACATCTCGCCGGCCTATCTGCGTCCGGGCTTCGCGTTCGGCGGCTCCTGCCTGCCCAAGGATCTCCGCGCGTTTCTGTCGCTCGCCCAGGCGCAGGACATCGAACTTCCCTTCATCGGCAATCTGCTGGCAAGCAACGACCGGCACATCGAGCGCGCATTCGACATGATCGCGCGGGGCGGACGCCGCAAGGTCGCGCTGTTCGGGCTCGCCTTCAAACCCGGCACAGATGATCTGCGGGAGTCGCCGCTCGTCATGCTGGCCGAGCGGCTGATCGGCAAGGGGTTCGATCTCGCCATCTTCGACCGCCACGTCGAGGTGGCGCGCCTCGTCGGATCGAACCGTGAATTCATCGACCGCGAGATCCCGCATATCGAGCGCCTGCTGCGGCCGACCCCGGAAGCGACACTCGAGGGTGCCGGCGTCATCGTAATCGGCCATGCCGGGCCCGCCGAAACGGCGGCCATTGCCGCCGATCACAATGGCAGGCCGATCATCGATCTCCAGGGCGTCAAGGACATCGAGCGCCTCGAAGGCGCGAATTATGAAGGCATTTGTTGGTGAGCGCGCGGCCGCGACTGCTGTTCATCTCGCCGCGCTATTTGCTTCCAGCGGATTCCGGTGGAAAAATCCGCACCGGCCATGTGCTGCGCGGATTGAAGGGAGGGTACTTCGACGTCACTCTCGTTTCGCCGTTGCCGAGTGAGCGCGCGGCAGATGATCCCGACCAACTGGCGCTGCTATGTGACCGCTTCGTTGGCTGGCCCGAGCCGTTACGCGGGCCGTACTTTCGATATTTACGCCTTCGCCACCTGCTCTCGAGCCTCCCGATCCCCGTCGCAACGGATGTAACCGCGGCGGGGCGAGATCGGGTTGCTCGCGAATTGGCGACGCGACCGGGGCTTGTCGTGGTCGACTTCACGCACACAGCCGTCCTCATGCCGGATGAGTTCGCCGCGCGGTCGGTATTGTTCACGCACAATGTCGAAGCCGAGATCTTCGCGCGCCATTTGAAGGTCGCGGCCAGTCCCATTCATCGTGTCGTTTGGCGCGATCAGCTCGCCAAAATGCGCCGCTTCGAGAGTGAGGCCCTGCATCGCTTCGATACGGTCGTCGCCGTATCCGACCGCGATCGCGACATCTTTCGCGATCAATACGGCATCGATGCGGCCGTGATCCCGACCGGCGTCGATCTCGACTATTTCCGCTTCAGCGCGCCGGATCCTTCGCTTGGCACCGCCAACGACATCGTGTTCACCGCATCAATGGACAGCTTCGCCAATATAGACGGCATCCAATGGTTCATGGACGCGGTCTGGCCGCTGATCATCGCGCGAAATCCCGCGGCGCGCGTTACCATTGTCGGTCGCAATCCAGATGCGAAGCTCGTGCGCGCCGCTGCGCAGCGCAACCTGCCCTGGACCTTCACCGGATTCGTCGAGGATGTGCGGCCTTACATGCACGATGCCGCCGTCTATGTCATACCGCTGCGGGTCGGCGGCGGCACGCGAATCAAGGCTTACGAGGCAATGGCGCTGGGCAAGCCGGTAGTTTCGACCAGCATCGGCATCGAAGGATTGCAGCTCGAACCGGAGCGGCATTATCTCCAGGGCGATACACCGGAGGCATTCGCCGCAGCGGTCCTTCGGTTGCTCGAGGACGGCGCCCTTCGCGCTCGGCTCGCGAGCGAGGCACGCCGCTGCGTCGAGGAGAATTTCTCGTCGCGAAGCGCCGCGAAGGTCTTTGAATCCATCTGCATTCACGCGCTCCAACGCGGCAGGGAAAACAGGAATATCGCCTAGCGTGCTGTGGCCATGCGCTCACCCGTCGCTTGCGATCCGCTTCCTTAAGCTCGCGACCACGCGCGGCGCGGTATGCCCGTCCCAAAGATCGGGAACGCGGTGTTTTCTGGGCATTGCCGACAGCACGTGCTTCGCTGCCGCACGCAGATTGCTCGGTCCCACCAACTGGTTCGTCCCCTCCGACACGGTTATCGGCCGCTCTGTCGTGTCGCGGAGAGTGAGGCACGGGATGCCGAGATAGGTCGTCTCTTCCTGCACGCCTCCGGAGTCCGTGACGATCACGGCCGCGTCGCTGACCAGGCTCATGAATTCGATATAACCCATCGGTTCGGTGAGGTGCATCATCGACGACGCGGCGAGCATCGGCATCAATCCAAACGTCTCCAGTCGCTGGCGCGTGCGGGGATGGACGGGAAACACGAGAGGAAGCTCGGCTGCGACGCCGCAGAGTTCGGTTATGAGCAATCTCAGCGACCCGATATTGTCGACATTCGCGGGCCGGTGCAAAGTCACGACCCCGTAACGCTTTTCCGCGAGCCCAAATTGGTCGCGCGACCGAGCCTGCGCGATTCGGGTGCGCAGGAGTTCATAGGAATCGATCATGATGTTGCCGACACGCTCTATGCGCGCGGCATCTACGCCTTCGGCGCGCAAGTTCGCATCGGCGTCGGGCGAAGGGGTCCACAACAGATCAGCCAAGGCATCGGTGACGATGCGATTGATCTCCTCCGGCATGGTCCGGTCACGGCTGCGGAGTCCGGCTTCGAGATGCGCCACCTTGATGCCAAGCTTGGCGCCGACGAGCGTGCAGGCCAAGGTCGAGTTGACATCGCCGACCACAATGATCCAGTCGGGCCGTTTTTCCCGGCAAAGCCTTTCATAGGCGATCATCACGCCGCCCGTTTGTTCAGCATGGCTGCCGCTGCCCACGCCCAGATGGAAGTCGGGCGCCCGGAGGCCGAGATCCTGGAAGAACGCGTCGGACATGCTCGCATCGTAGTGCTGTCCTGTATGCACCAAGGCGACGGAGCACCACGCCTCTCGGGCGAGGGCATGGTACAATGGAGCGACCTTCATGAAATTCGGGCGCGCAGCCGCGATCAGATGCAGATTAGCGAGCGCCATCCCGTCCTCATTCCGACCGTTGCATAATACTCGTTGCCGCGTGCCGATCATGCCGCGCCGACGATTTGTTCCGGCCGCAGCAGGCCGATGTGTAACATTAGGGGAGAGGCCGTTAAAGCCGGCTAAAGCCATTTCCGGCCTCGCGCTCCAATTGACCAATGCCGAGGGCCGTGCGATAGACGCGCCGTGCACAAGCCATGCGGCACGAGGGCCGGTACCTTGAAAATTCTGGTGGTGTCCTGGTACTTCCCGCCGGTCAATACGATCGGCGCCGTCCGCGTCGGGAAATTTGTGCGTTTTCTCATCGAGCAGGGGCATGATGTCGGCGTTGTCGCCGGCGCGGAATGGGGTCATCCGGAGACCCTGCCGCTGGGCGTTCCGCTGGATCGGGTAGCCTATGTACGGTCGCGGGATGTCAATGCCTTGCCGAACGCTATCATCCGGCCCGTCAAGAAGCTGTTGCGTCGCGGCGGCGCGGCCGGCGGCGCGCCGTCATCCTCCTCGACCGATAGCGCGCCGACAGGTTCTTCGGGCGCTTCGCGTCTGCGCAGGCTCAGCGATCTCTACGTCAACCTCACCAATCTGCCGGACAGCCATATCGGATGGTTTGCCGGAGCTCTCAAGGGCGGCCGGAGCCTTTGCCGTTCGTGGCACCCGGACCTGATCTTCGCGAGCGGGCCCCCTTTCACCGCCCTCCTCGTCGCTCAGCGGCTCAGTGCGCGTTTGCGCGTGCCATGGGTCGCCGAGCTTCGTGACCGCTGGGCCGATGATCCCTATGACGAGATCGTGCCGTGGCGCGCGCGCCTCAATCAGTGGCTCGAGCGGCGCGTGCTTCGCTCTGCCGTCGCTCTCGTCACCGTGACGGAACCATGGGCCGAGTTCTACCGCGCGAAATATCAAAAGCCGCTGGCTACGATCTACAACGGCTACGATCCCTTGGATTTCCCGGACGCCACCGCGACCGAGACGCCGTTCGCCAATCCAAACCTGGTGATCGGATATACGGGCGGCATTTATCCGGGCCGGCGTGATCCGACACCGCTTTTCGACGCGCTGCATCTGTTGGGGAGCCGCGCCCATCGCATTCGTGTGGTGTTCTGCGGCACCGACCCGGCGCATGTCTTGCCATTGGCCGAGCGCGCGGGCGTCCGCAGCCTTGTCGAGGTGCGCCCAAGCGTGCCCTACAAAGAATCACTGGAATTTCAGCGCAACGCCGATGTGCTGCTCCTCATGCAGTGGAACGATCCGCGCGAGCAGGGAAACTGTCCCGGCAAATTTTTCGAGTACATGGCGAGCTTGCGACCGGTGCTTGTGCTGGGATTGGAGGATGGCGTGCCCGCCACGATCGTGCGGCAACGCTCGGCGGGATTCTGCTCGAACGATCCGCAGCGGATCGCCGAGCAATTGACCGTCTGGCTGCGCGACAAGGAGAAATTCGGTCACACGCCCATGTTGCCGGCCAGCACGCGTGCGGGGCTGTCGCGCACGATTCAATACGAGCGGCTGGAAAAATTTCTCGGCGATCTCGTGAAGCGCCCTTAGAGCAATTTCCCTATTTCTCGCGGAAGGCGTGATCGAAGCTGTCGAGAATCGGAGACAAGGCGTAAAGCGCGACGGTCGTCTTGCCGGTCTTGATCATCACTTCGGCCGGCATGCCAGGGATCAGCTCGACGCCGGGCAGATCGTCGAGAGCGTTCTTGTTTATCTCGATTTTGGCCAGGAAGTAAGGCTGCCCGACAGGTTGTCCCGCCTCCGGCCGCTCGTCGACGCGACGATCGGCCGAAACATAGGTGACCTTGCCCTCGATGGGCGGGGTCCGCCGCTGCTTGTACGGCAGCAATCTCACATAGGCCGTCAATCCGGGCCGGACGAGGTCGGTATCCTCCGGCCTCACGCGCGCTTTGATGATCAGCTTGTCCGCGCCCGGCACCAGGTCGAGCAACGGGTCGCCCGGCTTGACGACGCCGCCGGTCGTGTGCACACGAAGATCGGTGACGGTGCCGGCCTCCGGCGCCCTCACATCGCTGCGTGCCAGCACGTCGCGGGCGGCGCGAAGCTGTTCCTGCAGCTCTTGCAGCTTGCCTTCGGTCTCGCGGAGTTGTTGGGCAACCTCGTTGGCATTGTCATTCTTCAAGGTGAGGATATTGACCTCGCTCTCGGCGATCGTCTGTTGCGCGCGCGCGATCTGCGCCGCGATTTGCCCGCGGCTGCCTTCGGTTTCGGCCAGTTCGCGCTGAAGCTGGAGAATATGCGGCCGGCGCTCCAAGCCTTTCTCCAAAAGCTGCCGCGCGTCCTCGATCTCCGTGCGCGTGAAGGTCAATTTCTGCGCCACCGCGACGTCCTGCGCGCGCAACCCGCGGATTTCCTCGTCGGTTTGCCGGATCCTCTCGCGAATGGCCGCGATCTTCGAGTCCAGGAGTTGGCGGCGCGCCGTGAAGATCGATTTTTGCCCGGCGACGACCTGAGCGATCTCCGGATCGCGCTCCGCCCGCTTCAGAAGTTCGGGCGGGAAGGCAATCGAGCCGAGGCCGTCGCGCTCGGCCAGAAGACGCGCCTGTCGGGCTTGCAGGTCCAATACTTGTCCTTCGATGGCGGTGAAATTGGCTCTCGCCTTGGTATCGTCCAAAAGCACCAGCGGCTGACCTTGGGTGACGCGATCGCCGTCTTTGACGAGAATTTGCGAGATGATGCCGCCTTCGAGATGCTGGACCACCTTTCGGGAACTCTCCACCTCGACAACGCCCGGGGCCATTGCCGCGCTTTCGAGCGGCGCCAGTGCGGACCAGGTGCCGAATCCGCCAATGAACGTGCCCATGACGACGGCTCCCACGACGAGGAGCCGTTTGATTCGGGGCAACGGGGTCGGCGGGATCTCCTCGTCCATCCCCGGAGAGACCGAAGCCGGCACCGCGAGGGCGTGGCCGGCCGAGGGAGCGAGCGACCGCGTCATCCCGGTCCCTGCTCCGCGATCATCTGCATCCGCGGTGCCGCGGCAGCGGCAACGTGGGAGGGCGCCTCGCCATGGCGTTCCAAGGAATTGGGCGGCGGCTGTATGCGGGTGTGGCTGGGCCCGGTCGCGGCGGTCGGCGTGAGCTTGGCGAAGATCTCGGTTCGCGGGCCAAACGCCTCGATCAAGCCGTCCCGCAGAATCAGTATCTTGTCGGCGTGTTGAAGGATGCTTGGGCGATGCGCGATGACGATGACCGTGGCGCCGCGGGCCTTGAGCTGGGCAATGACGTCGACGAGCGCCGACTCGCCCTCGGAGTCCAGGCTGGCATTGGGCTCGTCGAGGACGACGAATTGCGGGTCGCCGAACAGCGCGCGGGCGAGCGCGACGCGCTGACGCTGACCGCCCGACAGCTTGACGCCCGCATCGCCGATTTCGCTGTCATAGCCTTTGGGAAGGCGCATGATGGCCTCGTGCAGCCCGACGAGGCGCGCCGCCGCGATGACCGGCCCGGGCGGAGCATCGCTCAGCCGCGCAATATTGTAGCGCACGGTGCCGCCGAAGAGCTCCACATCCTGTGGGAGATAACCGATATGCTCGCCCGCATCCGCACCAAGCCACACCGAGATATCCGCGCCATCGAGCCGCACATGGCCTGAGGTCGGCCGCCACGCACCCGTCAAGCAGCGCGCCAGCGAGGTTTTGCCCGCAGCGGACGGACCGATCACGCCAAGCACTTCGCCCGGTTGGAGAGCGAAAGAAATGCCGCGAAGGATCGGCACATCGCTGCCCGGCGGCACATAGACGAGGCGCTCGACCGCGATCCGCCCCTGCGGCCGCGGCAGGGCCATTCCCTTCGGTTCGGCGGGCACCTTCTCGAGCAGGTTTTGCAGCCTGCGATAAGCGAACCGCGCAGATACGACCGACCGCCACGTCGCGATCGCATTGTCGACCGGCGCTAGAGCACGACCGATCAAGAAGGACGAGCCGAACAGGACGCCGGCGCTCGTACCGTCAACGATGACCAGCCACGCGCCCGCCCCCATGATGACCGACTGCACGAAAAGGCGCGAAAAACGCGACAGACCCTGCACGATGACGGCACGGTTGGCGGCCACGCGCTGCGCTTGCGCGCCAGAGCGGACGGCACGTCGCCACAGCCGCAGCACGCCGTTATGCATGCCCATGGCCTCGACGACCTCGGCGTTGCGAAACGCCGCGTCCAAGGCGCGCATGCTTTTTGCGACGGCCAGGTTCGCTTGCTGCAATGGCCGCTTGGTGGTGAATTCGTTCAGTACTGCCAATCCGAAGAGCAGCATCGTGCTGAGCAACCCGATCATGCCCAACAACGGATGGAGAATGAAGAGCAGGATCAGGAACAGCGGTGCCCACGGCGCATCCAGGAGCGGCGTGGTCGTCGGACCGGAGAGAAAGTTCTTGACCGTCGACAGATCGCGCATCGCCTCGCTCGCCGGTGCCGCTCCGACCCCACCGAGAGCGGCGCGGAGACCAGCGGCGATCACCGGGGGGCCCAAGCGGTCGTCGAGCCAAGCGCCAACGCGGCCGAGAACCAGACTGCGCAAGCCTTCCAAGATCGACAGCGCGATCAGCGCGATCGTGAAGGCCAGCGTAAGCATGGTCAGCGTATCGATGCTGCGGCTCGACAATACACGATCGTAGAGCTGCATCATGTAGATCGGCGAGGCGAGCGCGAGCAGGTTGATGCCGGCGCTGAAGGCCATCAGAAACAGCCCTGCCGCGCGACAAGCCCGTAGCGCCTGTTGAAGGTCGGTCTCGCGCCTCATCTCGGGTGCTCCAGCTCCTCGCGTCGCCTCATACTCCCCGTCATAGAGCGAAGAAGTTACGATTTCATCACTGCGGCGATAAGCACGCTGTGGTTGAATTCGCCATTATACTGGGCCGAGAGGCCGACGCTACTCCCCGCAGCGCAATTCTCGCTCACCGGATGCGCGCGGACACAACCATTCCGAGATACGATCTCGCTGTTTCCAGAATAAAATGTCGTCAAAAAGAAATATCGGATTCGCCATTAAATTTGCGACGATCTCGACACCATTTTTCACGCCGCCTGATCAGTCGATCATTGAAATGCGCGCAAAACCGAGTTGACTGCGCACCATTCATCCGCTGCGACGAAAATGCAAAGGTTAGCGGATATTCCAGCCATTGCCTCGCGCCAGGTCTGCTGATATTTTAGCCTTATTTTCGACTTGAGATTTTCGAGATCGCGCCGCGCGACAAACGATACCGATTTGGTTCGTCGCCGCTTGTTTCTCGATGCACGGTTTCCGCCGGTTCTCCGCTTTGACGAATTCGGATTTGCCCAAGAGATCACTTGCGATTTATCAATTAAAGGTTTCATCATCCCTTAACAGCGTTTTGGTACTGTCGCCGCACGCACGCGGCTCGCATGGCAAGCGCTCAAGTATGACCCCCGGGGAAGGGAAGTGCTGAGAATCTTTCGTCATTATCTCTCCGCATCGGCGCTCTGCCTCTTCCTGTGCGAGAGCAGCGTGGTGTTCGTCGTCTTTTACGCCGCCGCGAATCTGTTGGCGCCGCCGAGCACCGCGTCGAGCCTGGCGATCCAGCGTCATCTCGTGGCGGTGCTCTTGCCTGGCATCGTCAATCCGGTCCTCATGTACTCTCTGGGGCTTTACGACCGTTGGCTGATGGAGGATCTGAGACGCGCCTTGCCGCGGATCGCAGCATGCTTTGCGCTCAGCGCACCGGTGGTTGTCACCTCTTTGGCGGTAAATCTGGGGACGTCGCCCAACGGCGCTTGGGAGCTCCTTTTATTCTTCTTGTCCTGTCCCGCCGCGGCCTTTCTCGGCGTGCTCGCCGCCCGCGTATCCTATGTCGCGATCACGCGGACGACGGTGGCTCCTCACCGTGTGCTGGTCGTCGGCACGGGTCGTCTCGCCGCCGAACTTGAATGCCTGATGCCGCAAAGCCGCCACACCGACTCCGTCATCGTGGGATATGTGCCACTTTTGGCGGAAATGGCGAGCGTTCCCGAAGCGCGCACGATTCCGCTGGGCGCGTCGCTCCTCCAGACGGCGCGTGATAATCGGGTCGGGGAGATCGTCGTCGCGCTGGACGACCGGCGCGGCGTGCCGCTCCAGCCGCTGCTCGACGCGCGCATGGAGGGCATCACCATCACGAGTTATCTCTCCTTCTGGGAGCGCGAGGCTCGTCGGGTCAATTTGCAAGCACTGGACCCGAGCTGGCTCATCTATTCGGACGGGTTCCGGCTACGCGCGGTAACGAATGTCGTTTTGAAGCGGGTGCTCGATATATGTGCGAGCTTGGCCTTGCTTGTGCTCACCTTGCCGACCCTGGTTCTCGCGGCGATCGCGGTGCGGCTCGATAGTCCCGGCCCGATCTTTTACAAGCAGCAGCGCGTCGGCCGCCACGGCAGCGAGTTCATGATCTATAAATTCCGCACCATGCGGGTGGACGCCGAGAAGAGCGGCGTGCCGCAATGGGCGGCGGCGCGCGACCCACGGATCACCCGGGTGGGCTCCTTCCTGCGGATGACGCGAATCGACGAGCTGCCCCAGATCATGAATGTTTTGCGGGGCGATATGAGCTTCGTCGGCCCGCGGCCGGAGCGGCCGTTTTTCGTGCAGAGCTTGTCGGCCGAAATTCCCTTCTATTCCGAGCGCCATCGTGTCCGTCCGGGAATTACTGGCTGGGCCCAGATCAATTATCCCTATGGCGCATCGATCGAAGATGCCAAAGCTAAGCTTTCCTATGATCTCTATTACATCAAGAACTACAGCTTCATGTTCGATCTCTTGATCATCCTGTCGACCGCGCACGCCGTTTTCTTCAAGAAGGGCGCGCGCTGATCGCGGCGGCAGAACGGCGGCCCGACTACCGGTGCTGCGCCGCGGCCAAGCTCCTTTTCAAATCGCGCAAGCTTGCTGCGACTTCTGGCAGAGCGCTGTCGCCATCCTTCGCGCTTTCATCGTACTCCATGTCGAGGACGATGATGGCGGCGGCCTGGTCCTCGCCAAGCAGCTTCGTCTTGGTCTCGATCAGTTTCGCGACGTAAGGACTGCCGGTGAAGCGGCCGCCAACCCAGTACCAGCACCACGTCGTATGCCCCTTCCGAGCACGCGTGCTTCGTATCGATTGCACGGTGACAAGTTCGCCGTCGATTGAAATCGGAACGGTGCCGGTCGCGGCGAGAACCCAGCCGTTGCCGCCGACCAAGTCGTGCAATGAGCTGACAATCTGGGCGCCACGCCGATTATATTGATAGTAGCCGATGTGCAAGAACACCGCATTGGCACCCGCTTCGTAGGCCGTGTGGAGTTCAGCGTCGGCCGCGGCAAAGGCCGGCGGCGCATTGTCCTGCGCCTGGTCCGTTCGATGCCAGGGTCCACTGACATCAGGTGCCCGCAATTGTGGAACTGCCCCCGCCGGCGGTTGGTCGAATTGCTGGCTGTAGAGTTTCGCACCGATGGCAGGCGACAGGGCAATCACGCCGGCGATGAGCACCTTTGGAGCCGACCATCCCAGCGCTCGCCGCGGCGGCACGCGCGTCAAGATCTCGGTGTCTCCGCCTTCGCGAAAATTCACGCCGATCAAGAGCGTGAGCAGCGTCACGACCGTGAAGAAAATCCAACCATAGATCAAATGGTCGACGCCGACGGCGACTTCGTTGCTGGAAAAATAGGCGAGAAGGATGATTCCAAAGGCGCGAACTCCATTCGCCAATATCGGAACCGCGATCGAGACGGCAAGGAAAGCCGCCTTGCGCCACCATGAGCGATAGCTGAGGTGGGCAAAAAGCAAACCCAGCGCGAGGGAGGCAATGAGATAGCGGATCCCCGAGCACGCTTCGGCGACATAGAAGGTGCCGTTCGGCACAGCGATCACATTGCCGTCGGCAAAAACGGGAATGCCCAGCCACTTCAGCATGCCGACGCATAGCACCGCCGTAATCGACTGGAGCGGCGGTACCAGAGCTTGTCCGACCGGGACGGCCAAAAAGAGGTAGAGCAATGGAAATGCCAGTATACGGCACACCGCCCAGCCATACATGGTCACCAATGTGCCCTCGATGATGGTGACGAGGCATAGCTCTTGGATAACGAGCGTGCCGGTCGCGTTGCCGAGCAGCCACCCGACGGCGCCGAGCAATACCGCGATGAGGCCGCCGGCAGCCGGACGAATCTCGGCGACGGACAGCGCGGCTCTCTCCCGCCAGCCGAGAAAGATGCAGATGGGAATGATCAGGAACGCGTGGTTGAAGGAATTGGATTGATACCAAGTCTCGACCATGGACATCGCGGTGTCGCGAAAGAGCAGCAGGATCAGCGCGACCGCGACGGCGCCGACGACGGCTTGGGAGAGTTGCGCCCTCTCCTCCTCCGGATCGACGTGAACGGCGCTATGCATGCAGAAAACCGTCCAGCAGAGCCAGGCTGGTCGACCATGAATAGCTGGCGATCACACGCTCTCGTGCGCGTCGCCCGATGCGCTCGCCCTCTTCGCTTGTGACAACCTTGTAAATCGCCTCGGCGAAATTCTCGGGCCCATCGGCGAGCAGCAACTCCGCGCCGATCTCCGCATCGATGCCCGTGGCCGCGTCGGTCGATGCGATGACCGGTCGCGCCATGGCCATGGCTTCCAGCACCTTGTTCTGCACGCCGCGCGCGACGCGCAACGGCGCCACCACGGCCTTTGCATGAGCAATGTAGGGGCGCACGTCCGGAACCCGTCCCGTCACGACGACAGCATTGCCATCGCCGAGTGCGCTCAACTCCGGACCTGGATTGGCCCCCACGATAAGAAAGCGTGCGTCCGGCAGGCGCTGCCTGACCATCGGCAAAATCTCACGCGCGAAATACGCGGCGGCGTCGGCATTGGGCCAATAGTCCATCGCCCCGGTAAAGACGATCGGTGTGCCCGCCATCGCAGGCGGGACTTCATAGGAGCGTTCCGACGAGAAATAGTCGCTGTCGACGCCATTCGGCACAAAGGCAAGTCGGCTGCCCATGTCCGGAGCCACGCGAGAGAGGAGTTCCAACTCCGCCGCCGTCGCCACGAGCGTCGAACGAAAGCTGCCCGCAATCTCCTGCTCCACGAGTTGCAGCTTTCGCCCTTCCCTTCCCCAGAGCCAGGCTCGAGCCGCCGACATTCTGCGAGCGTAGTCGAACCACTTCTCCGAATCGACGTCGACGAGATCGGCAACGCAGTGACGAGACCGGCGGATTTCCGCAGGAATGTAGTGCGCCATTGCCGAGCAATAGACAAAGACCCGCGTCAGCCGTGGTCTCGCCAGCACCGACCGCACCCAGCGATCGAGCTTCGCGTCGAAATAGTAAGGCAGAGTTAAAGGGCGGCCATCGAGCAACCCGCGCAAGGCGCGCAACTTTCCAAGCGGCGGCTGGAGCCTGATGAAACAGCACTCCTCGCAGAGGTCCCTGAGCTTGTCGACAAACTCCCAATCGCGGGCATCGTCGACGAAGCATCCCAGAAAAACCCGATGATGCTCTGTCAGATGCCGGAGAAAATTCCACGACCGAATCTTGTCTCCCTTGTCCGGCGGATAGGGGATGCGGTGCGCGAGAAACAGGAGCTCTTCCATCGGCCTAGCCCAGATATCGCACAATGCGCGGTCCGAGCGCGTTGGCGACCGGAAGCGGCAGCCGCTTCCAGGCCTCGATGAACAGGCGAAGTTTGGGATTCAGCGGATTAAGTTCCGGCGGCTTGTCGCCCCGTCTCATCAGGTATTGATAATGAAGCGGTTGCGGCGCGAAGCCCCAATTCTTCTTGAAGTCGAACGCGCCAGTGCCGCGCTTGCTGCGGCCGAAATCGAAGATGCGGCATCCGCGCTCGCAGGCCCGCCGCATCACTTCCCAATACATGAAGTCATTCGCCGCAAAATCGCGCGCTCTCGCGGTTCCGCCGCCGTAATACGGCAGCACCTGATCGCGGAAATAGAAGCTCATGACACCGCTGAGAGCGTCATGGCCATTCGTGACGATCAGCACCTCGCATTGATCTCCGAACTCTTCCTTGAGTGCTTCGAAATAGCGCCGCGAGAAGACGGGCGTGCCCAAGTTGCGGACGCTCTCTCCATAGGCCCGGTGAAGCCGCAGGCAATCCGCGTCGATTTCCGACACCAGGCCAAATTTCTGGCCTTTGCGCACCATCGCGCGTTGCTTGCGCGGTATCGCCGCCATGTTCTTCTCGATATCGGCATCGATCTCCTTGCGAAACGTGACGTAGAGATCGGCCTTCTCGGTCATGCCGGAGAATCCGCACGGCTCAAGGCAGCGGTATTCGAGGTGGCCCACACCGAGACGGTCGGCCAGTGATCGCGCCGCTTGGTCGAGGACGGCGAGAGCCTCCGCGTTGGCGGTAACTGGTCCGCCATAGACGCAGAAGGCGAGCGAGCTCAGCGAATTGCCGAAAATCGCGCTTTTGATATGGACAAGCGGCAACACCCCTTCGATCTCACCGCTTCGCTCGGCGTAGAGGTAATGGGTCGGATGGCCGAAGGCACGTTCGATGACACGCTTCCAACCGGCGCGATGAAAGAACGTCGCCTCGGGGGAAGCCAAGACAAAGCTATCCCAATCCGCGAGCCGGTCGTGGCCCAGCTCCCTGACGCGAAGTTCGGCCACGCTCACGCCCGCTGAACCGTCTCTGTTGCAAAAAAGATGCGGTCCATCCGCCCCCAGGCGAAATCCCTGAGCAGGCGGCGAAGACGATGCTCCATGCGGCCGAGGTTAAGGTAGTGCCGCACGCGGCTGCGCAACGGCGCACCGGACACCTTGGGCTGGTCGCGATCCAATTCCCAGGGATGGAAGTAAAAGATGCCGGGCCTTCGATCCTTAAGGTTCACGCGGCGAAAGGCCCAGCGCGAAACGGTGTAGGGCAACAATCTGAAATACCCGCCACCGCTGCACGGGAAATTACGACCAAACGCCGCCAGAGTGGTCATCGGGATCTCTGACAGATTTGCGCCTGGGGGCTGAAACATGAAGCGGGGCGCATCGGGCATGCCATAGAGGTCGTGGACGACCGGGTAGATGCTGGAGCTGTAGCGGTATCCTTCCTCGGCGAGGATCGGCAGCGCCCAAAGCGTCTTGGCGCCGATGGAAAAACTTGCCGCACGGTATCCCTTCACCGCCACGCCGCCGACATCCTCGAGGACAGCCTTGGTGCGCCGGACATCGGCTCGAAATTCCTCCGGCGTTTGTGCGTGGACCTGGAAATGCGCGTAGCCGTGGCTCGCCAACTCGTGCCCCTGCTCGACGATGCGTCGCACCAGCTTGGGATGACGCTCGGCGACCCATCCCAAAGTGAAGAATGTGGCTTTGACGCCAGCTTCGTCGAACAGCGCAAGCGCCTTGTCCGTGTTCGCCTCCACGCGACGGGGAAAGCCGTCCCAACTATCCCTTGCGATACAGCCGGCGAAGGCTTGGACTTGAAAAAAGTCCTCGACGTCCACCGTCATCGCATTGCTGATGAGCGGCGCGGAAGCGTCGCGATGAAGAGGGGGCACTACTTTCTCTCCTGCGACCGTGCTTCCTTCACGCGCTCGCGTTCCTCTCCCGCCGCGGCGTTATTCAAATAATCCGACGCAAGATCTATCGCCCGCTTGATTGTCCTTTCATGGACCTGGACCTGCTTCTCCAGCGCCTCGAGCCTTTGCTCGAATTCTGCCAAACCATCGAGCGGCGCCGGCGCGAGAGCAGGCGCGGGATCCCGTTTCGGACTCCGGTGAACCTCGATCTCGCGGAGCGTGCTCAAGCCCTCGCTCGACATCTCGCCCGCAACGCTGTCGACCATGCGGTCATCGATCTCATGCAAATCCTCGAGCATCCCGCCGAGGAAGAGTCGATCGCAGAGCACGTTGATGCGCCGCGGCACGCCGCCGGTGAAATGGTGAATCCGCTTATAAGCCGTATCGGTGATCGTGGGATCCGAACGCCAGCTCACCAGTTGCAGCCGATGCTCGATATAGCTGCGCGTCTCATCCGCCGTAAGCGGCCCCAGATGATAGGACGCGATGACGCGCTGGCGCAGTTGCATCAGCTCTTCGCTTGCCATCATTTGCTGGAATTGCGGCTGGCCAAGCAGGCAGAATTGCACGGGTGCCGTCTCGTTCGCCTGGAAATTCGACAGCATGCGAAGCTCTTCGAGGGAACGGATGGGGAGGTTCTGAACCTCGTCGACCAGAACCAGAACCCGCCGCGCGCGCCGCTGATTTTCCAGCAGAAATTGTTCGAATTTGCGCAGCAGCGTCGCCTTGTCCATGCCGCGCTCGCCCACGCCGAAGGAACTCGCCACCATGCGAAGCGTGTCGTCAGCCTCGAGCTGCGTCGTCACAAGCTTGGCGGCAAGGTACTTATTCTGATCCAATTGCCCAAGCAGATACCCCAAAAGCGTCGTTTTGCCGGTGCCGACATCGCCGGTGACAACGATGAAGCCCTCTCCTTGATGAAGCCCGTATTGCAGATAGGCCAATGCCTTCTGGTGCCCGCGGCTGGCAAAATAAAACCGCGGATTCGGGCTGAGCTGGAAAGGCTTGCCGGTTAATTTGTAATATTCGCTGTACATTGCGCTCGTTCAGAATTGTTTCCGAAGCGACACCATTACGAGATCATTGACGAGACTGTCGGCGGCAAAATTCGACCGCGTATCGAACCGTGAAAATGTAGCACGGGCCAACGTCGTTGGTGACAGATTATAGTTCAAACCCAAAGATAAGGTGTACGAATCGTCGACACGGCCGCTGCCATCCTGGAACGTCGCATGATAATAGGCGGCACCCGCCGTAAATTTGACAAGTGGCGTTAAATCTCGGCCGAAACCTAATGTTCCACCAATGATTTTTTCGGCTGCAAACGCTGCGGCGTTGTCGCCCGACTGTTGTGTGTCGTAGAGCGTCAGATTGTAGGTATTCCGCTCTCGAGTCAGGTCGGCGGCGAGCGTGAAGCTCTTCAGGAGAAACGACCCGCTGGTGATACCGAAGGCGGTGCTCGTGCCGGGCGGCCCGTTCACGAGGACAAAGGGGACCGCCGCACAACCCGGTGCGGGGAGGGCGCCACCCGCGCCTGCCGCGCCGCCGGCGCCCCCTCCTGCCGCACCCGCCCCTGCGCCTTGCGCGAGCAGGCACTGCAACTGGCCAACATTCCCGGCAAGCAGCGCCGAGCTTGTCTGGGCGGTGAGCGAATAATCGGCATGCAGGCGCAGGGCGGGCGAGGGAAAGTAATTTATCAAAAGCTCATAATCGTTCTGCTCGAAGCGCCGGCCATACGTGAACCTGCCGAAAATGTTCGGGTTCGGCTGATATTGCAGACCGGCATTCCAGATCAGACCGTTTTGCGGAACGATCAGCGTCGGATCGATGACCCGTTCGAACCCGATGCCGCCGATCACGGCGAGCGCCTGATAGATGGGGTAGGAGCCGTCCGCTCGCACCAATTCGTCCTTGCTGGACGTGCCGCCAAGAGGATCGGCCGTTCCCGCGAGGCGATCGATGACGGTGTAATCACCGAACAACGTCCAGGTCGCTGGCCCGAAATAGTCGCCGCTCGAAATCTTCTGCGATGCTTCCTGAATTTGCGCGGGAGCAATCGTGTTGCCGCTGACGGTGACCTGGGAAAACCGGTAGCGGGTCTCGGAATTGGCGAAAGAGCCGAAATGCTCGAGCAGATAAGGGCTGCCGCCGGCGGTTTGCACCGTCTGCAGATTGCCATTGGTGGTGAGCGTCGTCGGCCCGATCGGCCCATTGTTCCGCACGAATTCCTGATCGATCGCGGCATTGGCGTCGAAAAACAGCAATTCGCGCAATATCTCGGCATGGCCGGTGCCGATCAAGCGCTGCTGCAATGTCGCCGGTGCCGTGCCTTGGGCAAACAGAAGCTCCTGGGGGTTGTAGGTCAGATTGACCATAAGCCGCGGCGTTTGGCCGAGGAGCGTGAAACCCGGCGATATCGCGGTGATGAAATCGCTGAGTTGCTGTCCTCGCGGCGCGAGATTGACGTTGTCGTTATAGGTTTCGCTGACTTCGAGCGAGGGCACGAAGATCCATTCGGGGATCGCGCCCGGCGCAACGGCACCGCCTGGCGCTGCGGCACCGCCCGGAATCGCGGGAGCAGCCACAGGTGCGCCGGCCGCGCCCTGCTGCGGCACGACCGCGGCGGGCGGGACAGGTAGCTGCACCGGCGGCCCATAGTTCAGCGCCTGCGCGACGGCCGAATCGGCAAAGCCCAAAGAGACGATCGCGCACGACAGCAGACCCAAACCACAATGCAGCTTTTTACTGCGTCCCCTCAGACGAAGCCGCATTCAAATTCCCCCTCTCCCCTCTTCGCTCGACGCCTCGCCTAGCTATATTGCCGATAGTGCTGACCAAATCCGTCGCTCGTCGGTAAACTCGGCGCCTTGTTGAGCACTATTCCACCAATTCGCTCCGGCCCCAGCAAGGCAATCGCTTCGTCGACGGCGGTACGCGAGGTACGCTCTGCCTCGACGACGAAAACGACCTGGCCGACATGCTTAGCCAACACGATCGGTTCGGAGCGCGCAAGCACCGGCGGTGAATCGAAGATAATGATGCGGTCAGCATAGCGTCTCGAAACGTCATCGACGAAACGCGCCATCCTTCCGCTCGCCAGGAGCTCGCTCGATCCCGGTCTTGAGCGACCGCTCGGCAGCAGCGTCAGATTCTCGATGTTCGTTCGGACCATGACATTCGCAAGGTCGATCGTCGGGTCCGAGACCACATCGATCAGGCCCGTGTCGGCCTCGAAGCCGAGAAGACCAGGCACGGAGGGCTTGGCGACGTCGGCATCGATGAGCAGGACGTGAACGTCATGTTCCGACGCCATGCTGAAGGCCAAATTCATGGAGACGAATGTCTTGCCTTCGCCCGGTATCGCGCTGGTCACCATTATCACATTGTGATTCTTGACCGTTGGCTGCCCTTGGGGCACGGCGACATTGACCAGCGGACGTTTGATCAGGCGAAATTCCTCGGCCACGCCCGATTGGTCGCGAGGCAAGGCGAACCCGCCCGCGCGAAGACGGTCGAAATCAATGGTGATTTGCCGCCGCGTCTCGCGACGAGCGACATCCGGCTGCGATTGCGGTTCTGCTTCCGATTGCGGCGGCGCGGCGGGACGAATGAGATCCGCCGCCGATGCGAACCCTTCGGACGCCGCCGACCCGGCCTGGCCCAGGCGATCGGCCGCCTTTTCGATCAGCGACTTCGCTGATTTCAGGCGTAGCTGACTGCCGGCGCGTTCGATGAGATTCATTGACGCTCCTTCCGCGGGGAGATCATTTTCTCGCCCTGGGTCTTACGCGCGCGGCCGCATGAGTATCTCGACCGAGACGATCCCAAGATAAACCGCCACCAGTCCAAGGCAGATCACCACGAATCCCGCCGTCGTGAGGCGCCGCCGCCGCGACTGCGACGCCCTGCTCACCGCCGATATCGCCCCCAGCACCGGCACGGTCGCGAGATCCTTGAGCTGACGAACCGTCATGATGGAATCATCGATTTGTGCCAGAAGAAAGGCAAACGCGACACCTGCGGCAATGCCGGCGACGAGGACCACCGAGATCAGCAGTCCGCGTTTCGGCGCCACCGGCATGGTGGGCGATTCGGGCGGATCGACGACACGGAATTGCACGGTCTGTGTCTGCGTCTCGAGATCGCTGCCGATCTTCGCCGATTCTCGACGATTGAGCAGCTCGTCATAGGCCTTCTTGATGACGTCGTAGTCTCGCGTCAGCTTGGCCATCTCCGCGGCCACCTCCGGCACCGACTTCGCCAGCTTCTCCCATTTTTCGACCTCGGCCTGGGCGCGCCGGTAACGCAGGTCCAAGCTGGCAATGGTCGTCTCGAGCGTGACAAGCTGGAGTTGAAGCTGCTCGTATACGGGATTCGAGGCGGTGCTGCGCGTCGCGCGCGAGGGCGTCGTCGGCGCGTCCGACGCACCCGTCTTCTGGTCCTGCGCCTGCTTCGCGTCCTGCCTCGCCTGCTCCAAGAGCCGCTTGGTCTTGACCACGTCCGGATGGAGCTCCGTGTAATTCTCGAGCAGCGATTTCAGTTTCGCTTCCAGCTCCGCGATCCGTGCATTGCTCGCATCCGTGCCGCCGGCATCGCCGGGCAGCCCCAAGGGCGGACCGACGCCGTCATCGGCAGGACCGATGCTCACGGTGTCGACATAGCGCGGCACCGAAGCAAGCTGCTTCGTCAGCTCGTCGCGCCGCTGGCGATTTTCGTCGAGTTCGCCCTTGGCCTTTTCGAGTTCCTGCCGCGCCGCATCGAGCTTGTTGTTGTAATTGTTCTCGCCCGGCAGAAATCCGATATTCTTCGCTTTGAAATCGGCGACACGCTTCTCGGCAAGATCCAGTTGCTGCGCATATTCCTTCAACTGGTCATCGATGAAGCTGCGCGCCGAAGCGATGTCCTTGCGGCTATTTCCGAGATTGCTCTCGACGAACACGCTGAGCAGCGATTGCACGACCTTGATCGCCGATTCTCGACTCGATCCGATATAGGCCAGGGCAAAGAGATTCCGGCCATCGGCAGTAACGACGATCCGCTGGCGCAGCCCGTTCAGGATGTCCTCGGCCTCGGCCGGCGTCCTCGCCCCGAGATCCAGATCGGCCATGTGGCTCACCTTCTGGAGATTGGGCCGGCTCAGCAAGGTGCGCTGCATGACGTCGACTTGGGTCAGGATATTCGTATCGATGGCGATGCCGCGCATCAGCGGCCTCAGCATCGAATCCGTATCGACATAGATTCTCGCCTTGGCTTCATACTGATTCGGCATGTGGATGACGAATGCCCAGCCCGCCAGGCAAATGATCCATGCGACCGCCAAACCAAACCAGCGTCGGCGCCACAACGCCCGGGCATAGGTCAGTGCAATGCTTCGTACGCCTATCACTTCCGCGCGCGCTCCTCACGCTATGCATCGGCCATCGCACAATGCCCGCCTAGCGAGGCCGGCTCTCAATACCCGACCTGCCATCCTCGCGCACGGGCGCTAATATCGCGTAAATCGTAGATTCCCAGCGCGTCAAGCGGCAGTCCGATCGGTCAGGCGCTCCGGCACTCGCAGGCTTCGCCGGCACGCCGTCAGGCACTCAATCAGAACCAAGTTTGCGGAATGATCAGTACGTCTCCCGGAAGCATCTGTACGTTTGCGGAGACGTCCCCGTCCTTGATCAAATCGGCAACCCTGACGCGAAACGACGCTTCCTTGTTCTCTGTCACGCGTACGATGCTTGCCCGATTGCCGGCGGCGAACTGGGTAAGCCCGCCGACCGCAATCATGACATCCAGCAGGGTCATGTTATCGCGGTAAGGTATCGCTTGGGGGTGCGCGGCCTCTCCGATCACCCGCACTTGCCGCGAATATGGACCGTTGAATGTCGTGACGATGACGGTCGCAATCGGGTCCTGGATATATTTCTTGAGCTGGTTCTCGATGTCGCGCGCCAGCTGCGTTGGCGTCTTGCCCGCGGCCGGAAGATCTTCGATCAACGGCAGCGAAATTTTTCCGTCCGGGCGGACAGGCACCGTCTGCGACAGCTCCGGATTGCGCCAGATGAAAATATTCAGGGTATCGAGCGGACCGATGTAATAGTCCGGACTCGGATCGTATGCTACCGCTCCGGCCGGAGGAAGCGTCGGTTGACCAGAACAGGCTTCCAGCACCGCGATTGCGAGAATCGCGATGATTTTTCCGACGGATCGAAGCTTCTTGCTCATTCCACACCTCGTAAAACAGCGGTTGCGACCGCTGGCACCGCCGCCGGCCCCAAAAGCGCCCCGGTAGACGCCATAAATCGGATGGCCGCAGCGCAAAGAACGAAAGGCCAGAACTGAATCCTTCAAATGGACAAGATTGTCAATAGAATTCTCATCGGCAAATTCCTAAGAATCCAATAATATCAGCCAGTTGTGCGATCTCTTATGACGCCGCGTCAAATTTGAATCGACAGTTTATGAGCGTATCCTTCGCATTCTCGCGGGACACTACTATTTGGATAATCGAGGTCACACCACCTCCGCGACGCGCCGACAGATCGCCGCCTTTTGATGAAAACGCGCCTGCCATTTTCACCGGTCGGCGTGCCCGCGCCGCACTCCGGTTGCGAGCGTTGCCAGGCCTGTGGCAAATTCTCTCGTTAATCTCCCGTCAATTCGACCTATCTTAAATGCACATTACTTAATTCGACCGGGACCGATACTCCGCGGCATCGCCGGTTGACGTGCCTTCATGGCCATGAACAAAGGTTGCAGGTGAGCTATGCCGTCATCCCTACGCCTCAGCGTCGTCGGATTGGGTTACGTCGGGCTGCCGCTCGCCGTCGCTCTGTCGCGACACTTTCCCGTAACAGGCTACGACATCAGCGCGCGCCGGGTTTCCGAGCTTCTCGACGGCCTCGACCGCACCGATGAAGTGCCTCGGGAGGTGTTGCGGGCAAGCTCACTGAAGCCGACCTCGGACGATGCCGAACTGACGGGCAGCGACGTCTTCATCGTGACCGTGCCCACCCCCGTTGATCGGAAGAATCAACCCGACCTCAGCGCGGTATTGGGCGCCTGCAAGACCGTCGGCAAGCGCCTCAGCAGAGGCGGCATCGTCGTCTTCGAGAGCACCGTCTATCCCGGCGTGACCGAGGATATCTGTGGACCGGCGCTCCAGGAGGTATCGGGGCTCACCTGCGGACGCGATTTCTTTCTCGGCTATTCGCCGGAGCGCATCAATCCCGGAGACCGCGAGCACACCGTCGATCGCATCACCAAGGTGATCGCCGGTCAAACCCCGGAGGTCGTCGATGTGCTGCGCCGGGTCTATGGCGCCGTCACAAACAACAACGTGTTTGTCGCCAAGAACATCAAGACCGCCGAGGCGGCCAAGGTCATCGAGAACGCGCAACGCGACATCAACATCGCCTTCATCAATGAAGTCACGATGATCTTCCAAAAGCTGGGCCTGTCGGCTCACGACGTCCTCGACGCGGCCGGTACGAAATGGAACTTTTTGCGCTTCACGCCGGGGCTTGTTGGCGGCCATTGCATCGGTGTCGATCCCTTCTATCTGGCCCATCGGGCGCTTGAAGTCGGCCACGAGCCCGAGATCATCCTCGCCGGCCGCCGGATCAATGATTCCGTGGGCGCATTCATTGCGCGCCGCGTCAATGAACAGATCGCCAAGAAATCGCGTGTGCTGGTCCTCGGGCTCACATTTAAGGAGAATGTGCCCGACCTCCGAAATTCCAAGGTGGTCGACATCATCAGCGGACTCCGGGATTTCGGCCATGAGGTGGTTGTCCACGACGCATTGGCCGACCCTGAGGAAGCGCTCGAACATTACGGCATTACGCTCGTCACGAGCCTTGGCGATGTCGGATCGTTCGATGCCGTCATTGGGGCGGTGGCGCACACCAACTACTCCCGGTTCACGCCAAGCATGCTCGAGCGTCTGCTGAAGCCGGGCGGCTTGGTAGCGGACGTCAAGGCAATGTGGCGTCACCTCGCTTTGCCCGAGACCATCCGCCGCTGGGAGCTTTGACAACGCGGGACGCCTCGATACTGGACGAATTCTCGCTATGCAGGGTGCAAAAGGCGCTGCGACCACATTTGTTTAAACTATGTCATCTGCGGAATCGCCGGGATATGCTTGGTCCCGCAATCTCCGCATTGGGCTGCGCTGCCATCGCGTGAACGGATTCGCGACAATGTTGGGATCGAAGAGACGCCGCTTAAATGCCGTGGCAATCGGCGCCGCCTTGGCGATCGCGTTCCTCGCTGCCTGCGGCAAGAGCAAGACCGCCGCGGACTATATCCATGACGCCGAGGTCCACCGGAAGAGCGGTGCGATCTCGGCGGCGATCATCGATCTCAAAGACGCGCTACAACAGGACTCCAAGAACGCCACGGCACGACTCCTCCTTGGCCGGCTATACCTCGACCTCCCCGACGGGCTGGCCGCGGAAGCGGAATTGCGGCGCGCTCGGCAAGATGGCGCCGATTCATTCGCCGTGAGCAAGGCATTGGCAGAGGCGGAATTGATCGTCGGCAAGCCCGATGCCGCGCTTAAGGAAATCGACAACCTGGAGGCGCCCGACGCGGCGATGCGAGCGAGCATTTTGAGCATCCGCGGTCGCGCACTCCTCGCCTTGGGCCGCTTGCTCGAAGCTCGCGAGGCAATGGAACAAGGGCTAAAGGAAGACCCGCATTCCGTCGATGTTCTCTCCGCGATGGTGTGGCATGCATTGGCGAGTGGAAATCTCGTGGCCGCCAAGGATCGTCTCGAGGAGGCGCAGAAGGAAGATCCCAACAATGCGACCCTGTTCGCCCTTCGCGGCGCTGTAACCTTCGCACTTGGCGATTTCGCCGGCTCGGAAGAAGCTTACGGAAAAATGCGTACGCTTGCGCCTTGGAATCTGTCGGCGCGATTGGGATCCGCCCGAGCGCAGCTTGCGCAGGACAAGATCAAAGACGCAGAAGCGAATTTGGACGTTGTCCTGAAAGCCGCGCCGAACGATCCCAACGCGAACTATCTGCGCGCTCTCGCGGCATATCGCGAAAAGGACTATCTGCTCGCCCAATCTCTTATCGGGCGGACGCTCAATGGGGCGAGAGACTTCGCTCCGGCCATGTTGTTGGCGGGTGCGACGAGCTACGCGCTGAAGCAGTTCGAGCAGGCGAATACCTATTTGAGCCAGTATCTCTACCGCGTGCCGCAAAGCATGCAGGCACGAAAACTGCTGGCGGCGGTTCAAGTCGCGCTCGGCCACTCTGCCGATGCCGTCAAGACCCTCTCTAACGCCGCACAAGGATCGGACGATGCCGAGCTTCTCGGCATGATCGGCGTGGCATCGGCGCAATCGGGCGATCTTGCCGCCGCCGACCGCTATTTGAATGAGGCCGTCAAGCGCCAACCCGGGAATGCCGAACTTCGCGCCCAACTCGGCATCGCGCATATCGCCCTCGGCGAGACGGAGGCCGGCGTCGCGGAATTGCAGACGGCAGCCCAACAAGATCCGGCGGCGCTCCGACCGGAGATCGCGCTGTTCATCACATTTCTCCACGACAAGGACTTTGATAAGGCACTTGGCGTCGCCGAAAGGTTGAGAAATTCCCATCCTTCCGAGGCGATCGGCTTCGACTTCGCCGGCCTCGTCCATTCCGCACAAGGCGAAGAGCAGCTGGCTTTGGCCGATTTTCGCAAGGCGAGAGAGCTGCATCCTGGCGACTCGATCGCCAGCCGCTCGCTTGCCGCTCTGGCCGCGCGCGCCGGAGATTTTCAGACGGCAAGCCGATATTATGAGGACATTGTCGCGGCAAACCCGCGCGACATCCGCGCCTATTTCGATCTGATCGCGCTGCAGATGCGGGATAATCGCCTTGCCGATGTCCACTCCACGCTCGACGCCGCCATACGAGCCAATCCGGGACATCCTGCGCTTTATGCTCTCCTGGGGAGAGTCCTTCTGACCGAAGGCAAAAGTCGCGAAGCCCTGAACACGATTGAGCCGATATTCGCGAAACAACCCGATGATCCGTCCTTGCTGGAGGTCGCCGGCCGCGCCCATCTCGCGCTTGGGGAAAGCGAAGCCGCCATCGGCGCGTTCAAGTCCCTCGTGGACGCGCTGCCGAAGGCGAGCGCAAGCCACCGGTACCTGGCTGAGGCCTATCTCAGTGCCAAAGAAGTGAGTCGCGCGTTGGACGAGGCAACGAAGGCAGTCGCGGCCGATAGCGGCGATGTCTCGTCGGGTCTCGTCCTGTCGCGCGTCTATATGGCCAAGGGCAGCCCCGCCGACGCGCAGCGCGTGGCGGACGACCTCGCCAAGCGAAATCCTCAAGACGCCGCCGTCGCCGATCTTCAGGGCAGCATCCAAATGGCGGAAGGGCACACTGGCGAGGCGCTCGATCAATTCCGACGTGCGGTCGCGTTGGCCGACATCGCCAGCTACCGTATTCATCTGGCAGCCGCGCTGGACAGGGCCGGCGAGGCCGGCGGGGCGCAGAAGACTTTGACAGAGTGGATCGCCGACCATCCCCGCGACGCCAGCGCGCGACTTGCGCTTGGGGATTTTTACCTCAAGCAGAAGCGCAATCGCGACGCCCGGGCGCAGTATGCCGCCGTTCTCGAGCGGTATCCCGACAGCGCTGTCGCCGAAAACAACCTTGCCTGGGTCCTGTCGCTCGACGGGCAGGCCGACGAAGCGCTGAAGCACGCTGAACACGCAGCGGCGCTGGCTCCGTCCGCGGCGCAGGTTCTGGACACCTACGGCATTGTACTCTTGCAAAACGGAAGACCGGCCGAAGCGGTCGAGACGCTGAACAAGGCGTTGGAGGGTGCGCCGGCATCGCCGGACATCCGACTACACTTTGCCCAAGCGCTGGCCGGCAACGGGAACAAGGAAAAGGCGCGTGAAATCCTGCTCGCGCTGCTCGGCTCGGGACAACCGTTCGACGGTCAGGATCAAGCGCGCAAGCTTTTGGCCGAGCTCGGCGGCTAAGACGCGGTTGTGATCCGTGACATCCGGGGGCCCACACCATGGGCCGGTAACGCGGTCGCTCGCCTCTGTCAAAAATAGTGGCCATGTGTCGGCATTTTTTACGAAATTCGGGGACGACCTTGGGAAGAAAACAGTTAAACTATTGATCTGGAACGAAAATCTCTCGTTGGCACACGGCGTGCATCGAAAAGCGGCATAGATGAAGGCATCACCAAGGCCGGTTGAGCCTGACTAGGAGGTTAGCATGCGAAGAAACTTATTGAGCGCCACGGCCGCGGTCGCGCTCGCTTTTGCCGCTGTGCCGTCGGCCAATGCTGCGCTCATGCTTCAGCTCAGCGACGGCACAACGACACAATCGGCGACGGGCGCGGGCGGGGCTGTTACCTATTTCGGCGCCATCGGCAACTTTGTGTTCGACGTGACGACCGGCCTTTCCAAGCCTTTGGCCGGCTCGGCGACGCTGCCGTTGCTGGATCTCAATTCGGTAGACGTCACGGCCTCGGCGGGCGGCACGCTCACCATCAAGGTGACCGATACCGACTTTATCGGGAGCGGCGGAATTCTGCAGTTCTTGAATACGGTTGGCGGCACCATGAATGCCGGCTCGCTGAACTTCAACACCTACATGGATTGCAGCAACGCCGCTTTCGGCACCGCAACCCAACTCACCTCCCAGGCTTTCAACACCGGCGCGTTCTCAGGCGGCCAGAACACCTTCGTCAGCGGATGCTCGGGGAACTACTCTCTGACCGAGATCGCAACATTGCAGCTTCCCGGCGCAGCTCTCATCAGCTTCGACGGCAGCGTCGGCGTGCCCGAGCCGGCGACCCTGGCTTTGTTCGGCAGCAGCCTTCTGGTTGTCGGTGCGGCGCTGCGGCGTCGGAAAGGGCGGAAGAGCACCGGTTGATCGGCAAAGACATTGACGAGGGCTCGTGACACCGGAGAGGTCACAGAAGCCCTCGCCATTGTCGAGGCCCCGCTTCATGGGGCTTGTTGTGGGGCACGCCGCTCCCGCGCCTCTTGTTGGGGCTCGCGAGCGGCTGCGCTCGTCGGAGCTGACACCAGGCTCCTGAGTGACGAAGATGGCGGCTAAACGCCGCGGTCCGCGCGGCGCGCGATGTGAAATACTAGACTCGGCTCCGACGAGCCTGAGCGCGCGGTATGAGAATTGCGAAGCATATACGGCAAACCAGCGAGCGCGACCCATCCGGTCCGGCCGCCCGATCCCGTGCGTTTCCGGTTGCGAGCGTGAAGCGAGTGGCCGATTCGTTGTTGATGCTCGTTCGTGATTGATGCCCGTTCGTGTAGACTGTCGATAGCATCATGGAATGGAATCGTCGCGCCATTGACGGGGTGATGGCGACGTTGCAGCGGGGGATGCCATAACGGCCGACAAGCGCGCCCAAGAACGGCATCGGGGGATGATGACGGGGCAGGTAGTCGAAGACCTTGCCGAGGAGCTTGCACAGCGCTGGGCGCCGCTTTTCGAGCGGATAGGCTGGCCCGAGCGCCTGGAGCTCCTGCACCAGATGCATGAGCAGTTGCAAGAGGATCTCGACGACCTCGAGATGTATTGCGCCGTGTCACCGGTGCTCACGCGCAAGATCATCGAGAAGGTCTCGGGAGGCCCCATCACCTCGGCCGCCCAAGCCCATATTTACG
>Ga0209062_1001293_pt1 | contig 46812 bp, 40 predicted proteins | sample Coa_R2_2_FD_187158 | JGI IMG/M metagenome (GOLD analysis project Ga0209062, IMG submission 187158) | Surface soil microbial communities from Centralia Pennsylvania, which are recovering from an underground coalmine fire - Coalmine... | ecosystem: Environmental > Terrestrial > Soil > Unclassified...
TCTTCCCGCGTCGGCTCAGATTGCGAATCGCCATTCATGAATCCTTGAATCGAAACGCGATTCCGCTGTCTAGAAAAATCTTACCGGCAGAACATCGAAAGGATGGCTATCCCACCTGGGCAGTTACTTTATTTTAATAATATCACAAAAAGCATATTTTGTCGATTTCGGCATTCGGAACGTTCGGAACGGGACAAGCTCAGTCTGCCAAATCTGCGTGCGACCGCCAAAATCCATACTGACACGCTGCCCAGAATGGGTTTCGCTTGACGTTTCCCGCAAGGGCCGCATGGCCTTCTCCCTTCAGCCGTCAGGACAGCGGGAGACGCCGTCCAGCCGCTCACGAGGCTTGCCGCAGCCGGGCCAGGACCTTGAGACCCGCATAGCCGTCGGCGGGAAACATGCCGACCTTCTGCTGAAAAGCCCGTACTGCCCGCTGCGTGTCGCGGCCGACCCGGCCGTCGCTGCCGTCGGTATCGAAGCCGAGCGCCGTGAGGCGGCGCTGCAGTTCCTGCACCTCGGCGAGCGTCATCAGCCGCTCGCTGCCCGGAAACGGATGCACGAACGGACCATCGCCGCGGATGCGGTCGGCGAGATGCATGACGGCAAGCGCGTAGGAGAATGCCGGATTGTAGCTCATCACCGCAGAAAAATTCTGCCCGATCAGAAAAGCCGGCCCGCCCTCGACCGGCACGGTCAGCCTGGCTCTGTCGTCCGGACGCGCAAAAGCGGCGCCATCGGCGCGCGCCACGCCGCGCTCGCGCCATGCCGCATAGGTGCGGCGCTCATGGCCGCCGCCATGCCGCTCCGGCAGCGTGACCTCGCAGCCCCAGGCCTCGCCGCGGCGATATTTGCCGCGCTCGACGAGGAAGCGTGCGGTGCCGGCCAGCGCATCGTCCGGCGGGCCGTAAGGCGAGATGCGGCCGTTGCGGTCGAAATCCACGCCCATGTGCAGCCACACCTCGGGCATCCATTGCGTATGGCCCATGGCGCCGGCCCACGAGCCGATCATCTCCTTCGGCTCGGCCCAGCCGCGCTCGATGATGACGAGGGCGTTGAGCAACTCGGCTTCCCAGTAGCTGCGGCGGCGCGGCTCGCCCCAGGCGAGCGCCGCCAGAGCCGGGATCACCGGCCGCATGTATTTGGGATTGTCGATCACCTCGCCGTAGCTCGATTCGATCCCCCACACCGCCAGCATGGTGAAGCGATCGACGCCGTACTCGCGCTCGATGCGCGCGAGCAGCGGCGCGTAGTCCTTGGCGCGCGCCTTGCCGGTGATGATGCGCCAATCGGACACACGGCGGTTGATATATTGCCACAGCGCTTCGTTGAATTCGGGCTGCGAGCGGATCTCGGAGTAGACGCTGGTGTCAGGTTTGATCGTTTCCATCACGCGCGCGTAGGTCGCGTCCGATATGCCGCGCGCCGCCGCACGATGGCGAAAGGCGTCGCGCCACGCCTCGAAAGAACTGCTTGCGCTTTGGGCGCGGACATCAAACGGGACCGCCGCGCCGGCGCTTGCTGCGAGCAATGCGCGCACCAGAAACGCGCGGCGGCTGAGGGTCGATGACGGGCGATGGTCGATCACGCAGTTCAAAACCTTCAGTTCGAGGCTCCCTCCACGTCCATTTCGCAAATGTTGGCGGGAATAGGCAAGCCAATCGGCCTTGGATTGGGTGCGACAGACGTTCGCCGTCCGGCGCGATGCGGTGGAACGCACGCGGTAGAACGTAGGTCCGTAGGGCGGATTAGCGAAGCGTAATCCGCCAACCCGCGCCAGCCGCCAACCCGCGGCGCAACAGGCTGCGATATTCCGCCCCACACCCGTGCACGCTGTGAGCTGTGTGGAGTGCGCGAATAAGCCATCGCCCAGCGTCATCGAATCAGCGTAGATGCGGCGATAAAAGATGTTGCGATCAGCCGGGAAGGATTCCGATGCCGGACTTTGACGTTGAGGCCTTTATCACCGAGCTTGACCGCATGGGCGTGAAACTGACAGCGATTCCGCTGGCCGACGGCAAGTTGCGGGTGAATCGCTGGTGCATGTTGCATGCGAGCGAACATGCCCGTGAGATCGAAGACCTTTGGACCACGCAGATCGGCAATGACCGGGAACGCATCGATATTCTCGCTGCGCATCTCGCCAAAACCGGCCAGCAGGGAGCCGGCCGCATCAGTTCTGCCCCATTGCAGATCGATTCGCCGCCGATCGCCGAACAAGATGCCGCATAGGAGCCGCGCCCAGCGGCGATATTGCCGGTCCAGAATTCCCGTTATCACGTCGTCGCGCCGCTCGCCGCGAGATGGCCCAATGATCGGGCCGGGCCCTCCGGCCCGCAATCATTCATACCAGCGCGCCTTCGAGACTTCCTATGCGAGGTATAGGCCGGCGCTGGCTTTCGGAGGGCGGCGGCCGGGCGTATAGTTTCGCGTCAATTCGCTCGCTTGACGAAGGTCGCTCATGGAAAGCCGCGCCGAACCTGCCGTTTCGCACTCTCGCTCCGGTTCGGCGATGCTGCTCGCAAGCGCCGACACTGGCCTCGTGGGCGGCGGGCCGGCGCCCGCCTCCTGGGCCAACGACCTCGCGCCGATTGCAGCCTCCGATTGGAGCTATGACCGCGCGCGCCATCTGATCGATCGCGCCGGCTTCGGCGCCCCGCCCGAGGAGATCGCGCGCCTTGCCGCCATGACGCCCGAACAGGCGGTGGCGTCGCTGCTCGATTATCAGTCCATTCCCAATGATCTCGCGCCGTTTGACCCTTCGGGCGTCTGGGATCCGTCGCTGCGCAATTTTCCGCCGAGCCGGCCGGCGGCGACCGAGCGCGCCGAGAAGACGGGCGAATCGCTCGGCGTGCGCATCAAGCCGGCGGGCGAACGGCGCCTGCAGCCGGTGGTCGACCGTTTCTTTTACTGGCTGCGCGCCACCATGCTGGAGACCCGGCGTCTCGCCCATTGGTGGGCCGATCGCATGGTCGCGACCAATCGGCCGCTGGAAGAAAAAATGGCGCTGTTCTGGCACGGCCATTTCGCTACCGGCGAAGAGAAGATCCGCGACTACCGCAAGATGGAGCAGCAGCTTGCGCTGCTGCATCGCCACGCTACCGGTAATTTCCGCACGCTCCTGATCGAGGTCGCGCGCGACCCGGCGATGCTCGCCTATCTCGATGCCGCCGAGAACGTGAAGGGCGCACCCAACGAGAACTTCGCCCGCGAGGTGATGGAACTCTTCACCATGGGGGTGGGCAACTACACCGAAAAGGATATCCGCGAGGGCGCGCGCGCCTTTACGGGATGGGTCGATGACGATCTCTCCTTCAAGGTCGATCCCGCAAAGCACGATGACGGGCCCAAGACCTTCCTTGGCCGCACCGGCAATTTCGACGGCGTCGATGTCCTCAACATCATTCTCGAACAGAAGATCACCGCCGAATACATCGCCGGCAAACTCTACAAGTTCTTTGTGCGCGAGAATATGTCGCCGGACGTTGCGGTCCGGCTTGGCGCGGTGCTGCGCGACAATGGCTACGAGATCGCGCCGCTGATGCGAACCATCTTCCTGTCGCGGGATTTCTACAGCGCGCCATCGGTCGGGACGCGCATCAAGGGGCCGATCGAACTGATCGTGTCAACCTACCGCAAGCTCGGCGTCAAACACCTGCCCGGCATTCCGGATCTTTACGTGGTCAGCCGCGAGCTTGGACAGACGCTGCTTAATCCTCCGACGGTTGCCGGCTGGGCTCAGGGCCGCGCGTGGATCACGCCCGGACTCCTGCTGGCGCGCGGCAATTTTGCCCGTGATGTGCTGTTTCCGGACATCATCAATTTCGTCGATCCGAACTTTAATCCTGGCGCCGAGGTCAAGCGGGTCAACGACCGCATTCTGGCCGGCTACAGCATCGGCGAGGCAACGGTCGATCAGGAGCCCGGCGGGGGCGGCATGGAGGGCGGCGACAAGACAATGGCGAACGTCATCGCCGGCGCGGAGGATTTCAACACTCGCTACGGCAGCCTGGTCGGGTGGCAGGAAGCGGTGCGCCGGATCAAGCCGATCCCGCGGGCGGCCGCGCAGTTCGAGCTGTCCGCCCTCGTCAAGGCGGCCGGCGCGAAGACCGCTGCCGATGCGGTGGACCATCTGTCGCTTCGATTGTTGAGCGTGCAGGTGAACGCGGCCGTGCGCGATACGCTGGCGATGTTTCTGGAGCGCCAGCTTGGCACCGCCGACCTTGAGCGGGCTTCGACCTACATGGAACGGCCGCTGCGGCTGACCGCTCACCTGATCATGAGTTCGCCGGAGTTTCAGCTGTGTTAGCGCGCGGCTGGCGGTCCGATGCCGGGTCCGGCCGCGCGGCGCTTTCCTCGCCCCGCACGCGGGCGGGCTGAAGAAGCGGCCAGCACCGCACAAACAAGGGAGGCCCCAATGACATCCATGTTTTCGCGCCTCGGCGGCATGGCGCGTCGCGATTTCCTGCGTGCGGGCTTCGGCAGCCTTGCGTTTGGCGCCGCCGGCGCGCTCACCCGCGGCCCGGCCTGGGCGCAGACGGCGGCGCGCGCTCCCGAGAAGGGACGCATCCTGGTGGTGGTCGAACTGTCCGGCGGCAATGACGGCCTCAATACCGTCGTGCCTTACGGCGACGACTCCTATTACCGTGCGAGGCCGCGCATCGGAATCAAGCCGGCGCGGCTGCGCAAGCTCGACGATCATTTCGCCTTCCAATACACCATGGCGGGCCTGGAGCGTCTCTACAAGGATGGCCACATGGCCATCGTGCACGGCGTCGGCTACGACCAGCCGTCGTTCTCGCATTTCTCCTCGATGGCCTACTGGCAGACGGCGGCGCCCAACCGCGGCGATCTTTACGGTTGGGTCGGCCGTCTGGCCGATGCCATGGATCCGGAAGGGCACGCCAACTTCGTCGTCAACATCGACACCCAGCAATCGCTCGCGGTGCGCTCCCAACGCCACGTGCCCTTGGTGTTTGACGATCCGCAGAAATTCATCCGCACCGGCTTTGCGGACGAAAAGGAGGTCTTGAGCACCGTCGCGACGCGCGATCAGGGGGACAATGAAGCGCAGGAGTTCATCTACGGCGTTTCTCGCAGCGCGCTCAATGCCGAGCAGCTCGTGCGCGACGCGTGGGCGAACTATCGCACGCCCGTCGACTACGGCCTCGTGCGGTTCGGCCTCGACCGCGTCGCGGCGCTCATCGCAGCGGATTTCCCGACCCGGATCTACTACGTCGCCTATCGCAACAACGCCTTCGACACCCACGTCTACCAGAGCGACGTCCATGCACGGTTGTGGACCTACACGTCGGACCACATCGCGGCGTTCATGAAGGACGTGGCCCGGCTGGGGCGGGCGCAGGACGTGGTGCTGATGGCCTTCAGCGAGTTCGGCCGGCGCGTGAAGGAGAACACCAGCCAGGGCACCGATCACGGCACCGCCGGGCCGGTCTTCATGATCGGCGCGCCGGTCGCGGGCGGCCAGTATGGCAAGATGCCGAGCCTCACCGAGCTCAACGACGGCAACATGGTGTTCACCACCGATTTCCGCCGCGTCTATGCCACCGCCATCCAGAGTTGGATGGGCTACCAAGACGCAGCAGGCGTGCTGCGCGGCGCGTTCGAGCCGCTGCCAATTATTGCGGGGTAAGGGCTCAGACGCACGGGCGGTGCGCCTTGCGGCGGGGCGGGCGAGAGCTTGCCCTCGCCAGTGATGACCGGACGGCCGCGACAAGCGCCGCCCCGACGAGCCGGGAAGCTCGGGGCGACCATCCCCGGATGGCGACCGTCCCCGGATCAAGTCCGGGGACCGCGATGACGGCAAGGAGCGGATGCCATCTCATTGGAACGGCTCGAGGCCGGTTTGTCAGGCCCAATGGGCCGGCGTCACGAGCGCTTGAACGAGTTGTAGACCATGCGGAGCCAGTTCTGCGCCTGCTGGTCGTTCGCGGCCCATTTCTTGTCGAGATCGGCCAAAGGCCTTTCGGCAAGCACCTGCTGCTCGCTCTGGCCCTCGTCGAGCAATTTCTGTACGCGGTCGCGCGAGGTTACCAGCATCTCGCGCCACGCGATGAGGTCCGCCTTCTTTGCCAGCCCGCCATGGCCAGGCACGATCTTGGTATCGTCGTTCGATACCTTGATATAGCTGTCAACCGCGCGGATCAGGCCCCTGATGTCGCCGCCATTGGCGAAATCGATGGTGTTGTAGCGGCCGGTATTGGTGAAGGTGTCGCCGGTGGCGAGCACATTGGCGTCCGGGATAAACACCCAGGTGTCGCCGTCGGTGTGCGCATTGTTGACATGAGTGAGCAACGCTTTCCGGCCGCCCACTTCCACGGTCTTTGAGCCGCCGATATAGGTTTCGGTCGGCAGCGCATCCGCCGCGACGGGCGCCGTCTTGTTGCCGGTGAGGCCGTTCATTGTGCCGGCGGCGAGACGGGTCCTGATATTGTCCTGCGCCACGACAATTGCGCCGTCCTTATGGAAGGGCGCGTTTCCGCCGGTGTGGTCCCCGTGATAATGGGTATTGATAAGATACTTGATGGGCAACGGCGAGATTTTCTCGATCGCCGCCTTGATCTTGTCATGGAGCGGCGCAAACTCGCTGTCCACCATGACGATGCCGTCGGTGCCGACCGCCACCGTGATATTGCCGCCCTGGCCTTGCAGCATGTAGGTCTTATTTCCGAGATCGGTGGTCTTGATCTCAACCTTGGAGAAATCGACGTTCTGTTGCGCGATTGCGGTTCCCGCAAAGAGCATTGCCGCGCCCGCAAGCGCGGCGAGCGTCATACGCTTCATGATATCTCCTCCCATGATGAAACGGTCGTGGCTCAACGCGGCGCAAACCGGCCTCGCTGACACGAGCGTCCTCAAGTTGCCTTTCGGGGTTGAGTTCAGGGCGCGTGCAGCGCCTCTGATGACTGGGCGCCCTCCTAAGAGGTCAATGAGGCAGCGTCGCGACCTTGAAAGTCACGAGCGCGTGAGACGCCCGGACAATTCGCCGCGCGTCTCAACCACCTTCGCGCGTAAGCTCGCGGCATGGCTCAAGCGACAGTTTCGGATGACGAAAATTTCCACCGGCGCCAAACCGATATCGCTTTTGATCTCAGTGGGACGGAACTGACATTTGCGAGCGCCGCTGCTATTGCGGGTTTCGCGGCGGGCTCGCGAACAAACCGCTGCGACATTTTCCCCGCCTTGATGCGATAAATTCATCTGCATCCCAATTGATAGGAAATCGGCACAAAAATAACAAAGGCTTCCAGCAAGGGCCAGACCCAACGCGATCTTACGTCGAACGCCGCTCTGTTGATGCGAGCGCCGCTGTCCTGAAGTGGGGTACGGTCAATGCGAAAACGCCCTGGTTTTCAACCATACGTCAGCGGCATGTGTCGTTCGATGACGAGCGATGACGCCGTCATGGGGACCGCCGCCGAAACTGCTCGCCTGCCTGCTTCACGCGTCTCGCAATGGGCGCGCACAGCAATCTGGCGCGACCTTTATCCGCATCGCGGCCTTGGCGGCGAGCTGCGCCAGATCCGCAAGAACAAGGACCTCGTGGTCGCGGGACGGCCTTGTCGCACGTTCTTTCTCAATCACAGCGGATGGCTGTTCCGCTACAAGATTCTTCATAACGGCGATCGGCAGATCGTGGATTTTATCCTGCCGGGGCAGGTCTTCGGGCTCCAGGCATGCTTCTTCAAAGCCTCTCTGTACTCGATTGCGACCGTCACCGACGCATCGGTGTCAGCGATCCCGCTTGAAGCGGTCGACAGACTATTCGAGCGAAATCTGCCATTGGCAAAGGGACTGTTTTGGTCCGCGGTATGCGAAGCAGCGATTGTGGGAGAGCATCTCATTGATGCGGCGCGCCGGTCGGCCTGCGAACGTGTCAGCCACCTGATGCTTGAACTGTTCGTGCGGCTGAAGACGACCGGTCAGACCGATGGCATGTCGTTCAACATGCCGCTGACGCAGGAGCTGATCGGCGACGCACTCGGCCTCACCACGGTCCATGTGAATCGCACGCTGCGTTCGCTGCGCGAAGACGGGCTGATAAAGATGAGCAACAAATGCGTGACCATCCTGGACTTCGACGCGCTGTCCCTGCTTGCCGATTTCGATAACTCGTATCTGGGCGAAACTGCCCGTGCCTTGCGGACCGAGATTGCCTCCGGAACCCCGGCAATATGCCCGGCCGCGCCCTCGATGCACGGCTGACTGCAATATCGTTCTTACGCGAACGCCCTTGCGTCGCCGCAGCGCCGGGATAAGCCCGGCGCTGACGATTAACCCAGATCAATAATGGAGGAGCAGGCGCGACTCGCGCTGGCGCGCAAAAAAGAACCAGTTGCCGCCGGTTGATCAGCATCCGGCGCGCAAATCCAAATGAAGGAGACATCGCAATGCGAGCAATTCTTTATGGCGCGACAATCGCCGTGGCGCTTACCGGCAGCGTGGGTCTGGCCGGAGCGGCTCAACTCAATCTGACCTCTGCGCAGAAGCAAACCATTTTCCAGAGCGTGGCGGGCGAGAAGGGTCAAACCGCACCGGCAGGATTCCAGGCGAGGGTCGGCGAAAAGGTCCCTCAATCGTTGTCAATGCATCAGTTGCCGAGCAGCGCGGCCAGTCAGGTTTCGGCGGCTAAGGACTACGAATACGCCAAATTGGCGAACAATGAAGTTCTGCTGATCAACCCCAAGGATCGGCAGGTGGCTGAGATCATCATGCCGTCCGGCACGACCGGCAGCGCAAGGTAGCAAACCGCGAACGCGGCACACGGATGCGGCGGCGCGCTCGCCGCATCCGCCAGACACCTCGCGGCAACGGCCGATGACCTTCGCCTCCGCCCGCGACAAATTGGCCCGCATGCCTCCTTCGCGGTCCCCAACATGCTGTAACGTGAGGCGTCTGCGTTCCCGTGGGACGGCGGAGATCGCGCATGCCTATGATTTTACGCTATGTCCTGGCGGCGTTCGTAATGCTGGCCGCAGCAATCTTTGCGATCGCACCATTTACCAGCACCTTTGTCGAGCAATGGGCGCGCCGCGACATCGAATTGCGCTCGACGCTTGTCTTTAATTCCGTCCGGGACGAACTGGCGAATCTTCTTGCGGCTGCGGCAACCGCGCGAATCGACGATTTGTTTGATCGTCTCGCCCTTGACGAAAGGCTGCTCGCCGTAGGCTTCTGCGATGGCAACGGCCTGCTCCTCTATCGCAGCAAGCTCATGCCGGCAAACTTCTCCTGCGAGAAGGTTGCACGCACCCCGAGCCCGAGCTTTTCCACTATTGTTTCAGACGAGCGAAGCCTCGTTGTCGGTTCGTTTCCGATTGCGACCGACAAGACAAGCGGCCACCTTATTCTTCTGCACGATCTGACCTTCGCGGCGCAGCGTGGCGCCCAGGCGCGAACCTGGATCACCATCGCGCTTGCCGGAGTTGCCCTTATCGGCGCCGCACTCGCGTCGGTTTTCGCCCTCCTCATCGTTCGCCGCTGGTTGCAGTCGATACGCCGCGCGATCGATGACGTGAAAGCCGGGCGTAACGGCGGTCTCAACGACGACCATGGTTTGGTTTTCGGCCGCCAGATTCACGAAGCGCTGCAGGAGCTCACAGAGGCAAGGCGTTCAATCGATGCGACTCATGTCGATTGGGGCCCCGACACGCTGCGTCTGGCGTTGGCGAGCCAGCTCCCCGATGCGGAAATCATCGTTGTTTCTAATCGCGAGCCCTATATCCACAATCATGCAGCGGAGGGAATAGCGCTGCAAATGCCGGCAAGCGGGCTTGTCGCGGCGATCGAGCCGGTCATGCGGGCATGCGGCGGCACCTGGATCGCGCATGGCAGCGGCAGCGCCGACCGCGATGTCGTCGATGCCAGGGATTGCATCCGGGTCCCTCCGGAATCTCCGTCCTACACGCTTCGCCGGGTGTGGCTCTCCGACCAGGAGGAGGAGGGCTACTATTTCGGATTGGCGAACGAGGGCTTGTGGCCGCTTTGCCATATCGTCTTTGTCCGGCCGACCTTCAGAGAAGCTGACTGGAACGAATATCGCGCCGTCAATGCACGTTTCGCTGCCGCGGTGGCTGCAGAGGCAAAACATCCGGACCCGATCGTCCTGGTGCAGGACTATCATTTCGCGCTGTTGCCGAGAATGATCCGGGAGCGGTTGCCGGAGGCGACCATCATCACGTTCTGGCACATTCCCTGGCCTAACGCGGAAACTTTCGGCATTTGCCCCTGGAAGGAGGAAATCATCGCGGGTCTGCTCGGAAGCACGGTCCTCGGCTTCCATACTCAATTTCATTGCAATAATTTCATCGACACCGTCGATCGTTTTATTGAGAGCAGAATTGATCGTGAGCACGCTTCCGTGACCGTGAGCGGCCACGAAACTTTTGTCCGGCCGTATCCAATCTCGATAGAATGGCCGCCGGCCGCACTCGCCGGCCAGAAATCAGTGGCCGACTGCCGCACATCAGTTCGCGCCAGCCTGGGCTTGAGCCAATCGATGCGCATGGGCGTCGGCATTGAACGCTTCGACTATACCAAGGGCATTCTCGACCGCTTGCGCGCGGTCGATGAGTTTCTTTCGAGGCACCCTGAATGGATCGGCCGTTTTGTCTTCCTGCAGGTTGCGGCGCCCACGCGGGGCAAGCTTGCGGCCTATCGCAATCTGCAGGAGGAAGCGGAGCGGCTTGCCCGCGAGATCAACGCTCGCCACGGTTACGAGGGGTACGCGCCTATTTTGCTCATTGTGCGGCATTATGAGCCTGCGGAAGTGTTTGAGCTGTTTCGTGCAGCAGACCTGTGCATCGTCTCCAGTCTTCATGACGGCATGAACCTTGTCGCCAAGGAGTTCGTCGCTGCCCGCGATGACGCGCAGGGTGTCCTCATCCTGTCCGATTTCGCCGGCGCATCGCGCGAATTGTCGGAAGCCCTGATCGTCAATCCTTATGATCTGCGGTCGATGAGCGAAGCCATCGGGCAGGCTCTTCACATGTCCGAGGCGGAGCAGCGCGACCGCATGCGGCTGATGCGTGACGTCGTGCGCAGCCGAAATGTCTATCGCTGGGCGGGCCAGATGCTGCTGGACGCGTCGCAGCTCAGAAAGCGGCAAAAAATCATGCTGATGGCCTCACGGAAGCCGAAGAATGCTTTCATCCAAGGTCGCTTCGGGAGACTGCGCCAAGCGCGATGAGCGCTCTACAGCCCTGTCCCGGTCAGATTGAGCCACTTCTCCCCAAGTTCACGCATGACGGCGAGGGACGTGATTCGATCTGAGCAGAACGTGCTATGGCTTTGCCGAAAATCGAATGTTCAGAGGCGATCCGTCGCATTATTCATGGCAACCGCAAGTCAGACAAGGATCGCATCATGACCGACGCAAGTTCATCGCACCTCGCTGCGGAGCTCGCTCCCAAGGGCCGCCTGCGCGCGGCGATTAATTTCGGCAACTCGGTGCTCGCGCAGCAGGATCCGGCCGGCGGGCCGCCGCGCGGCGTGTCGGCAGAGCTGGCGCGCGAATTGGCGCGACGTCTTGGCGTCGGCATCGACTACGTCACCTTCGACGCCGCCGGCAAGGTGGTCGAGGCCGGCAAAACGGGCCTGTGGGACATCGCGTTCCTTGCGGTCGATCCGGTGCGCGCCGCCGGCATCGATTTCACAGCGCCCTATGTGGTGATCGAAGGCGTTTACGTCGTGCCGAAGGACTCGAAGCTCGATACCGTCGCGGATGTCGATCGCGACGGCGTGCGGGTCGCGGTGGCGCAAGGCAGCGCCTACGACCTCTATCTCACCCGCGCCCTCAAGCACGCCACGCTGGTGCGGCAGCCGAGCGGGCCCGAAGCCTTGGACATGTTCGTGCGGGACCGCCTCGAAGCGGCAGCCGGCGTGCGGCAGCCGATTGCCGCCTTTGCGCAGGCGCATCCCGACACGCGCCTGATCCCGGGACGTTTCATGGCGATCGAGCAGGCCATGGGCACAGTGAAGGGGCGCGAAGCGGGCATTGCCTACTTGCGCAGTTTCATTGAAGAAATGAAGGCTTCCGGCTTTGTCGCGCGGGCCCTGGAGGCGAGCGGTCAAGGCGACGCATCGGTTGCGCCGCCGGCGTAAACAGCGGGGCCACGTCAGTCGGAAAACGGCTGTGACTGCCTCAGATTTGCCAGCCGACGGCGCTAGCACGCGCGGGTAGTGAGGGGTGTCGGCGGCATGGAAAGACAGTCAGGAGCAGTCCCTTCAGGGGCTGTGGTTTCGTCTGCGCGCGGGTCAGGGCGTCGGACGGCTCATGAAGGGGTACAACGACAACGCCTGGCGGTTTTGCTTTCACTCGCGCGTTTGCTGGGAGTGGCAGTGTGTGTCCTGGCCATTGCCGACGCAACCGCTGAAGACCGCGTGTATGAGAACCCAGCGGCCGCGGAGGACGTTCAACTGCCCTCCGCCTGTGCCGCCTGGGCGCAGGAGATCTTTGAACGCAACTTCATTCGCTCTGCCCTCTATCAGGAGCATCTCTGGCGCTACAGCCCGAACACGAACCGCTGCTACGTGGTGATCAGGGTGCAAACTGGCGAACTCAACGAAAGCTCACATCGCTTCGGGCAATATCTCTACGATGGGCAGACCAAAGAAATGCTCGCCTTTGCCCAGGTTCAAAATGGAAAAAAATCCGGCAGGGTCTTCGATCTGCACCATCGCACAACATCCTTCGAAAATGCCGGCTGGGACGACGCGAGCGAATATATTTACGCCATGATGGCCGGCGAGCGGCAATAAACCGTTGGCGCCGGCAACCGTGTGACGAACAAAGCCGAAGGGGCGCCGCGCAATAAGCGACACGCATCGCGCCGGTTTCAGCGCCGAAGCGGGCACCTTCGCGATCTCGGCGACAGTGTTTGAGATGATGGCGCAACGCGCTCCGCCCCACACGCTCCGCCCCACACCGTGAATCGAATCAATGGGACCGGCACTCGCTGCAGAGCGAGCGTGGCGTGCAAATTATGACGATTGCGGCAATGCTGAAACGGAAGCAATCTTAAGGTTGGTTGCAGACGCTGTTCTTTTCGCCCGTGCGAGTTCAGCCCGGGCCTTGGCCAAATAGTGCTGGCCCATCATGCGGTAGTTCTCTCGAATGTCTTTTGCGGTCGTAATTCTTGTCAATACCAGGAATTCCAGAGCAAGATCGTGATAGTGTTGTGCCCGCTTAGCGTAGTCTCTCATAGTCCATCGCCCGCCTGTCTATCGCCCCACCTGTCAAAGCCCCGGATCACGAGGCTACATTCTTAATCATCTGTAATGATTCTGTTAGGAATACGTCCGCTGCGTGATTTGGTTGCGACGTTACCGGTACACCGCCGCCATCATCGGTTCGCTCAAATGGCGGGGGGAACCAGAGGTGAGCGGGGTCGGAACCAGCATTGCGGGAAGGGGGCGGGCTTATGCCAGCACTCCGGGCACGCCTGATGCCTTTGAGGCCGGAACCGCGTGCGGCGCACGCAAGCCGCGGAGCGGCAAGATTCAGCGATCGTGACGCGTTGCAGAGTATCGCTGAGCGCGCTAACAGCTTTACTGCTCTAAGGGAAATCTCCCCCTGAACCAGCGGGCGGCGAAGGAGAGAATAAGAATGATCAGCCCGCGCCGGTGCGTCGCCCACGCGGCTCGGGGCGCGGCTCGCCGGCTTCCAGGCGCTTGTCAAGATAGCTCGTCACTGAACTCATCAGCGCATCGATCTTGCCGTCGAAGAAGTGGTTGGCAGACGGGACAACGCGTGAATCGATCACGATGCCCTTCTGGGTTTTGAGCTTCTCGACCAGGCCGATAACGTCCTTGTAGGGCACGACGGCGTCCTTGTCGCCGTGAATGATGAGACCCGAGGAAGGGCAGGGGGCGAGAAACGAGAAATCATAGAGGTTTGCTGGCGGCGCAATCGAAATGAAGCCTTCGATCTCCGGCCGGCGCATAAGAAGCTGCATGCCGATCCAGGCTCCGAACGAGAAGCCGGCGATCCAGCAGCCGCGCGCTTCCGGGTTGATGGACTGCGCCCAGTCGAGGGCGGAGGCCGCATCGGCAAGCTCGCCCTGGCCGTGATCGAACGAGCCCTGGCTGCGTCCGACACCGCGGAAATTGAAGCGCAGCACGGAAAAATTGCGATGCGCAAACGCGTAGTAGAGCTGGTAGATGATCGGATGGTTCATGGTGCCGCCGAATTGCGGATGCGGATGCAACACAATCGCGATCGGGGCGTTCTTGACCTTGGACGGATGGTAACGGCCTTCTATCCGGCCCGCAGAGCCGGTGAAGATGATCTCGGGCATAGTCACGACCTCAATTGCATTGGCGCAGCGCTCACGGCTCTTCGCCCACCTTCCTTCGCCTCCCGGGAGGGTAGGGCTAAGAGGGGAGGGCTAACCGGCGCGCTTGACGGCCCTTCCGGGCGGGCGTAGCTCTCTCAGAAACGCTCGACTTTATTGGACCCTGGCCCCTCCCTGCCATTCCCGGCAGGGAGGGAAGGCAGGGAACGGCGCCGGGAAGCACGAGCGGGCATTTCGCGTATTTTTTTGCCCGATCAAGGGGATAAAAAGCAAGAACTTCATGCGCCGCTGAACCGCATGAATTCGTGCTTACACAAGGTTCCGCCTCCCGGATGCGAGGTGGGTTGAGCCGTCCCGGCCGGACCTGTCGGGCAGGGTGGTGACCTTAAGCGAAACCTGCCCTCGGCCTGGGCCTTCCCCCGCCGCTGCGGGAAGGAACGCAAGGGGGCGCGCCTCCCCATTTGGTCAACCATTCCCACGAGAGTGGCTCGAACCGAAGGGTTGATGGGATTAACTATGGGCGAGCGAATCTACCTCGACTGGAATGCCACTGCTCCGCTGCGCCCGGAGGCGCGCGCTGCAATGATTGCGGCTCTCGATCAAGTCGGCAATCCGTCGTCGGTGCATAACGAAGGCCGCGCCGCAAGGCGTCTCATCGAAGAGGCGCGCGAGCGGCTCGCGGCATTGGTCGGAGCAGAGCCCCGCAACGTTGTGTTTACCTCGGGCGGCACCGAGGCCAATACGATGGCGCTGACCCCGGCGCTGGAAACTCCCGAGCGCAAAAGCGGCTTTGACCGGCTGATGGTATCGGCGGTGGAGCACGCTTCCGTGCGCGCTGGCGGAGGGTTCAGGTCTCACCATGTGGAGGAGATCCCCGTCACCACGGAGGGGCTGACGGATCTCCAGGCCCTGGAACGTCGCCTCGCCGAATTGCAACAGCAGGGCGCCCGGTTCCCACTCGTCTCCATCATGGCGGCCAACAACGAGACCGGCGTCGTCCAGCCGGTCGAGGCTGCTGCCGCGCTGGTGCACGCCGGCGGCGGCCTGCTGCATGTCGACGCCGTGCAGGTCGTGGGACGCATCCCTTTCGACATTAACCGGTCAGGCGCCGATCTGGTGACGATTTCCGCCCATAAGCTGGGCGGACCGCAAGGCGTCGGCGCGCTGATCAAGCGATCGGCAGATTTGCACCTCGCGGAGCCTCTGCTCAGGGGCGGCGGCCAGGAGCGCGGCGCGCGCGCCGGGACCGAAAATGTCGCCGGCATTGCGGGATTCGGTGCGGCAGCGGCAGCAGCCGGAGCAACCCTGGCAGCGGATGGCGAGCGGATGCGGTCCTTGCGCGATCGGCTGGAAGCCGCCCTGGCGAACGGGCCCACGGTCGTCTTCGGCCGGGATGCCGAGCGGCTACCCAACACCAGTCTGTTTGCGGCGCCCGGATTGCGTGCAGAAACGGCGCTCATCAACCTTGATCTTGAGGGCTTCGCCGTATCATCGGGTTCTGCCTGTTCCTCTGGCAAAGTCGCTGCATCCCACGTGCTGGCGGCCATGGGAGTGCCTCCGGATTTGGGCTCAGGGGCGATCCGGGTCAGCATCGGGCCGGCGACCCGTGAAAATGAAATCGATTTATTTCTTAAGGCTTGGATGAAGCTCCTGGCGGCGCTATCTAAGAGACAGAGCGGCCTTGCCGCGTAAGCGCAACAAGCTATGGGTGATTGCCGGAACCGGGAACCGACCATAGACGACCAGATTGATCCAACCCGCAGTCCTTGAAACTGCAGTGGAGGGAATAAATGCCGGCCGTGCAAGAGACCGTCGAGCGGGTGCGCCTGATCGACGTGGATCAGTACAAGTATGGATTTGAGACGCTTATCGAGTCGGAAAAGGCTCCAAAAGGCCTCAGCGAAGACACCATACGCTTCATCTCAGCAAAAAAGAACGAGCCCGCCTGGCTTTTGGAGTGGCGCCTGGGCGCCTACCGGCATTGGCTGACCATGCGGGAGCCGCGGTGGGCGCGGGTCGATTATCCGCCGATCGATTACCAGGACATCTACTATTATGCGGCGCCGAAGCAGGCCGTGGCGCCGAAATCCCTCGACGAGGTCGATCCCGAGATCCTCAGGACGTATGAGAAACTCGGCATTCCGCTGCGCGAGCAGGAATTGCTGGCCGGCGTGGCGCGCAGGCCGGGTGGCGAGGCGGCCGACGGCTCCCCGGAGCGCGCCCGTCCGGTTGCGGTCGATGCGGTGTTCGATTCGGTTTCGGTCGCGACCACTTTCAAGAACGAGCTTAAAAAGGCCGGCGTGATCTTCATGCCGATCTCGGAGGCGGTCCGCGAGCATCCGGAGCTGGTGAAGCAGTATCTCGGCTCCGTGGTGCCGGTGTCGGATAATTTCTTCGCCACGCTCAACTCGGCGGTGTTTTCCGATGGCTCCTTCGTATATGTGCCGCCGGGCGTGCGCTGCCCGATGGAGTTGTCGACCTATTTCCGCATCAACGAACGCAACAGCGGCCAGTTCGAACGCACGCTCATCATCGCCGACAAGGGCGCCTATGTGAGTTATCTGGAGGGGTGCACGGCGCCCCGCCGCGACGAGAACCAGCTTCACGCCGCGGTGGTCGAGCTGATCGCGCTCGACGATGCCGAGATCAAGTATTCGACCGTGCAAAACTGGTATCCGGGCGACGCGCAGGGCCGCGGCGGCATCTTCAACTTCGTCACCAAGCGAGGCCATTGCCGCGGCCATCGTTCGCGGATTTCCTGGACCCAGGTCGAAACCGGCTCGGCCATCACCTGGAAATACCCAAGCTGCATCCTGCGCGGCGACCATTCACGCGGCGAGTTCTACTCGATTGCGATCTCCAACGGCCGCCAGCAGGTCGATTCCGGCACCAAGATGCTCCATCTCGGCCGCAATACCACGAGCCGGATCATTTCCAAGGGCATTGCGGCGGGGCATTCCAACAACACCTACCGGGGCCTGGTCTCGGCCCACCGCCGCGCCGTCGGGGCGCGCAACTTCACCAATTGCGACTCGCTGCTGATCGGCAACCACTGCGGCGCCCATACGGTGCCGTACATCGAGTCCAAGAACCCCACTGCCGTTTTCGAGCACGAAGCCACAACGTCGAAAATCTCCGAGGAGATACTGTTCTACTGCATGCAGCGCGGCCTCTCCCAGGAGGATGCGGTGGCCCTGGTCGTCAACGGCTTTGTGCGCGATGTGCTGCAGCAATTGCCGATGGAGTTCGCGGTTGAGGCCCAGAAGCTGATTTCGATCAGCCTTGAGGGCAGCGTCGGGTGAGGGGAGGGGGAGCCGTGAATGAGCAACAATCTTTCGAGCTTGGATCGAGACGAAATTCGCCTGCTCGTGAAGGAGCTCGCGGAAATCAAGGGTGTTTTGCAAGAGAGTTCGCGGCAATTGTTACGGATTGAACGGCGAGTGACGGCGGCATTTCCCACAACCGCACCTTCTGAACGGACGGGACGATCCGCAAGCGAGAAGAGACGATATTTGGATGAACAAGCGGCACATCATGTGATTGCCAACCTCAAAGTACGAGCTTCCAAAGGAGAGCAGATAGAAACCGAATTAAGAGGCTATGTGGTAAAGCCTGATCTTCAGTTTGTCGCGAGGATTCTTGGAATGACTAACACCAAGCTGCCTCCGAAGGACGAGTTGGTGAGACTGATATCCACGCGATTGAGACAGAGCGCATCAGTGACCGCCGGATTTCATGAGGGCGCTACGAACAGCGGATATGCCGAGAAGGTGCGGTAAGGACATGTCGCTTCCGCGACGCAGAAGGGCAAAGAAAGAGGCTTACGTGTCGCTGCTCGAAATCAAAAATCTGACGGTCAAAGTCGACGGCCGTGAAATATTGAAAGGCCTCGATCTCGTCATGGACCGTGGCGAGGTGCATGCCATCATGGGGCCGAATGGCTCCGGCAAGTCGACGCTCGCCCATGTCTTGTCAGGCAAGCCCGGTTATGAGGTGACGGCCGGCGAAGTAAAATTTGAGGGCCGCGATCTGCTTGAGCTTGCGCCGGACGAGCGCGCGGCGCGCGGCATTTTTCTCGCGTTCCAGTACCCGCTGGAGATCCCCGGCGTCGCCACGATGACGTTCCTTCGCACCGCCATCAATGCCCAGCGCAAGGCGCGCGGCGAAGCGGAGCTGTCGACGCCCGAATTCATGAAGCGGGTGCGCGAGCACGCGGCCAGGCTCTCGATTGACCAGGAGCTGCTTCGGCGGCCGGTGAATGTCGGGTTCTCCGGCGGCGAGAAGAAGCGCAACGAGATTTTGCAGATGGCGCTGCTTGAACCCAAGCTCGCAGTGCTCGACGAAACCGATTCCGGCCTCGACATCGACGCTCTCAAGGTGGTTGCCGACGGCGTCAACCGGCTGCGTTCGCCGCAGCGCGCCGTCCTCGTCATCACCCACTACCAACGGCTCCTCAACCACATCGTGCCGGACGTCGTGCACGTCTTGGCGAACGGCCGCATCGTACGCACCGGGGGCAGTGAGCTGGCGCTGGAGCTCGAGGCCAAGGGCTATGCGCCATACCAGGATGAGGCGGCGTGATGCGATGACGGCCGAGATCACTCCCATCAAGACGGCGGCCGAATCAGGCCTTGCGGCAGCTTTTGCGGCGCTGCGCGGACGGCTGCCGGACGGCGCCGTCGCCGCGCGCCGGGAAGCGGCGTTTCGACGTTTCGAAGCGCAGGGGTTGCCGCACCGCCGGGTGGAGGAGTGGAAATACACCGACTTGCGCGTCCTGATGCGGGACGCCAAGCCGCTCGCCGGCGCGCCGGATGCCGGCGCCAGGGCCCGAGCAAAAGCGGCGGGCGGCGTGTTCGCGATGATCGGCGCCCGGCGCGTCGTGTTCGTCGACGGCGCTTTCGCTCCCGAATTGTCCGATCTTGCCGCGCTTGAGCCCGGGTTGAAGATTAGTTCGCTTGCGGATGCGCTCAGCCGCGGTGATCCGCCTCCCCTTCCTCCCCTGCGAGCGGGGGAAGGAAGGGAGACGGAACGCCTCGCCGCCGCCGGCCCCGCAGCAGGCGATGTGGCCTATGAACTCAACACCGCCTTCATGGGCGATGGCGCCATCGTGGAGGTCGGGGCGGGCGCTGAGATCGCGCGGCCGCTGCATCTCGTTTTTTTCTACGGCGCACAACGCAGCGCAGCCGTATTTTCGCGTTCCCTCGTCATTGTGGGCGCGGGCGCGGGCCTGACGTTGCTTGAAAGCCATGAAGGTCCGGATGGCGTCGACTACCAGGTCAATACGGCCCTCGATCTTGTCGTCGGCGACGGAGGGCGGCTCAACCGTATCAAGGTCAATGCGGAGGGCGGTGAAGCCCTGCATCTTGCAACCCTGAGCGCAACCATCGGCGCAAAGGCGAATGTTTCCGATTTCGCTTTCCTCACCGGCGGCCTCGTCGTGCGCAATCAGCTCTTCGTCCGCTGCGCCGGCGCCGGGACAACGCTCGCTCTTGGTGGCGCGAGCCTGCTCAAGGGCCGACAGCATGGCGACACCACGCTCTTGGTCGACCACGCCGCGGGCGGCTGCGAGGGGCGCGAATTGTTCAAGTCCGTGCTGGACGGCGCAAGCCGCGGCGTGTTTCAGGGCAAGATCATCGTCCGTCCTGGCGCCCAGAAGACCGATTCGCGCATGATGACGCGGGCGCTCCTTTTGTCCGAGGATGCCGAAGCCGACAACAAGCCGGAACTTGAGATTTTCGCCGACGACGTCCAATGCGGCCACGGGGCGACATCCGGTGCGCTCGACGAGAACCTTAAGTTCTACCTGATGGCGCGCGGCATTCCTGAAAAGGAGGCCGAGGCGCTGCTGATCCAATCTTTCGTCGGCGAGGCGATTGAGATGGTTCCGCACGAAGGCGTGCGGGATGTGCTGATGGCCGCGACGCTTCGCTGGCTCGGGGGGCGGCCGTGAGACGGGCGGCGAAAAACGCGTGTCGGGTGGGCAACGGCGTCTTCGCCGTTGCCCACGCGGCAGAACCGCGAAGGAAGACCGCGTGGGCAAAATCGCACCATCGCCCAGCGCAAGACTATTTCCGCAGAAGCAAGCGATTTTGCCCACCCTACCCACTCGCGGGGAGGCCATGAACGCAAAGCATCCTGCTCTGACCAACGGCGTCTACGATGTCGCCCGCGTGCGCGAGGATTTCCCGCTGCTGGCCATGAAGGTCTACGGCAAGCCGCTGATCTATCTCGATAACGCCGCCTCGGCGCAAAAGCCGAAGGCGGTGCTCGATCGCATCCAGCACGCTTATACGAGCGAATATGCCAACGTGCATCGCGGCCTGCATTATCTCGCCAACGCAGCAACCGAGGCCTATGAGGGGGCGCGCGAGAAGGTTCGGGCCTTCCTTAACGCCGCGCGCCCCGAGGAAATCGTCTTCACGCGCAATGCCACCGAGGCCATCAACCTTGTGGCCTACACCTTCGCGCGCGAGCGCATCAAGCCGGGCGATGAGATCGTCCTCTCCATCATGGAGCACCACTCCAACATTGTGCCGTGGCATTTCCTGCGCGAACGACACGGCGCGGTCATCCGCTGGGCGCCGGTCGACGACGACGGGAATTTCCTCATCGACGAGTTCGAGCGGCTGCTGACCGGGCGCACCAAGATGGTCGCGCTGACCCACATGTCGAATATGCTCGGCACCGTGGTTCCGGTGAAGGAGGCCGTGCGGATCGCCCATGAGCGCGGGATTCCGGTCCTCATCGACGGCGCTCAAGGGGCCGTCCATCTCGACGTGGACGTGACCGACATCGATTGCGATTTCTACGCCTTCACCGGGCACAAGCTCTACGGCCCGTCCGGGATCGGCGTGCTGTACGGCAAGTATGCTCATCTGGCCGCGATGCCGCCTTTCAACGGCGGCGGCGAGATGATCCGCGAGGTGTTCCAGGACCGCATCACCTACGGCGATCCGCCTCACAAATTCGAGGCCGGCACGCCATCGATCGTTCAGGCAATCGGCCTTGGCGCGGCCATCGATTATGTCAATTCGATCGGCCGCGCGCCGATCCGGGCCCACGAAAAGGCGCTGCTGTCATACGCCACCGACCGGTTGCGTGAGATCAACTCGTTGAAAATCATCGGCAGCGCCAGACACAAAGGCGCGATCGTCTCGTTCGAGATGAAGGGCGCCCATCCCCACGATGTCGCAACCGTGATCGACCGCGCCGGCGTGGCGGTCCGCGCCGGCACCCACTGCGTCATGCCGCTGCTGGGGCGCTTCGGCATGACTGCATGCTGCCGGGCGTCGTTTGCGCTCTACAACACGCATGACGAGGTCGATGGGCTTGTTTCGGCGCTGAGGAAAGCGCAGGAGCTTTTCACATGACAAACGAGCGAGGCGCGGGCGCGCCGACCCTTGTTGCACATGAATTCGCGCAGGAATCATCCGGCGGGGGCGCGCCTGCGTCGACCTCCGACGGGGGCCTGTCTTCCGAGGAGATCGGGCGGCTCACTGATGAGATCATCGCGGCGCTCAAGTCGGTCTACGATCCGGAAATTCCGGCCGACATCTACGAACTCGGCTTAATCTACAAGATCGACATCGGCGATGATCGCGCCGTCACGATCGACATGACGTTGACCACGCCGAATTGCCCGTCCGCACAGGAGTTGCCCAGCATGGTGGAAAATGCGGCCGCCAGCGTGCCGGGCGTCGGGCCCGTCACCGTCAATGTCGTGTGGGATCCGCCCTGGGAGCCTTCGCGGATGTCGGATGAGGCGAGGATGGTATTGAACATGTGGTGAGAGGTTCCATTTATTTCTGGTCCACACTTCGCCGCTCTCTCCACCTCCCTGCCTCCCCACGGGGAGGAGGTTGCGGAAGAGGAGAGGGCGAGACCGCCCGCGGTCCCGCGGGCAGCAGCGGGTGAGAGGAGAGAGCGCCATGGCCACCCCCGGGCCAACGTCACGGCCCAGACCACAGGTGATGCGGCTGTCTGAGGCCGCCGCCGGACGCATCAAGGATATCATCGCCAAGTCGGAGCGGCCGATCGCAGGCATTCGCGTGGGCGTCCAGAACGGCGGCTGCGCGGGCATGTCCTACACGATGGAATACGCCGACGCCGCCGATCCCCGTGACGAAATTGTCGATGACAAAGGGGTGCGCCTCTTCATCGAACCGAAGGCAGTGCTCTTCCTGTTGGGGACGGAAATGGACTACCGGGTCGATAAATTCTCTTCCGGGTTTGTATTCAATAATCCAAATCAAACGTCGGCTTGCGGGTGCGGTGAGTCGGTGTCGATTACGCCCGCAAAGCCCGAGCAGCACGCCGCGAGGGCTTCCGAGGCGCATTGACTGCGCGGCGTGCAGGGTGAGCAAAAGCGCTCATCGAAATCGGCTGTTGCCGATTTCGACACATTTTGGCGCCGAAATCGGGTAAACCCGACTTCGGAGCGCCGTGCCCACCACGGGTCGGCCCGGCGTTTCGAGGGCGGGTGGGCGCCACTCGCTTTGCCCACCCTGCCGAAAAAAAATGGCTAGGAAGAAACTTACCCGGTAGGACCGCGCCACGGGTAGCGGAAGTTTCATGCGCTGCAGGTCGGGCCAGGCCCGGTGGAAAACTCTTTCGAATTTCGAGTGGGGCGGGGACGTGAAATGCGGCCAACCCGCGATCACTCGCGGCCTTGATCGCTTGGATGCTCTTTGTCGCGGGCGCCGGCAGCCGGTCAAGGGTCTCGACCGCTTAAGCGGCGATTGGCGCGCGATTAAACGCGCGCCAATCGCCCTTGACCGGCTGCCGCCGCCCGCAAGACTGCATCCAAGCGATCAAGGCCCTTCCCAAGGCCGCGCGCCCTTAAGGCTTCTGCATCCACTCAAGATTCAAAGAGGCAAAAAAATTCACGGCCTCACAGGGTGGGTTGAGCGCCCGCGAAGCCATTGTCGGCCTTGCCGCGGGAGAGACCCTGATGGGTTTGCCATCGCTCACCCCATCCTGCGGTCGCAGTGCTATCGCCTCCGCAGTTGAGCAATGAGCGCCCTCGCTTCCGGGGCTGCGGGCGAGAGCGCGGCAAGCTGGGCGCGGTCGCCGCAGGCGAAGGCGGCGATGATCGGCAGGACAGCATCAAAGTTATGCTGCTCGGAAAGGTGCATGAAAATCCCGCCCGTACTGAGAGCGAGGAGATGACAGATGCTGCGTCCGTTGAAATCCTCGCCGAGGTAAAATGTCGAGACGCGAACCCCCTGTCTGCGGAAAGCATGCATTGCTGAGCACAGCGGTAAGAGACCGTCATCGAATTGGTCGCCGAATACCACGACATGATTGACGTGATTGCGCAGGCTCTCGCGGAACGCCGGCACAAATAAGGTCCTGCTCCGCGGGGATTGGGCAGCGAATGCGTCAACAAAGCACTGCCACTCCGTTGTGCTGGCGCCGGGGTCAAGGGGCTCTCTGCTCCATGCCGTGCTGTGTCGGCACCTTGGGCGGATTTCAGTGAGCCGCAGTTCGAGCGCGCCTTTGCGGGTGGCATGAACGAGATTGTGCTGCAAGCGATTCACGGCGGTGCGGATGCCGCGCAAGCTGTCAAAGGGGCCGCTCGCCATGATCTCGATGCGGACGAACGGCAGCTTTGGCTGCCAGCTTGTGTTCGCGCGCGCCAGTTCCGTCTTTGGGGATGCCATCCGCGAAACCAACGTGCCCAGGTCAGGGCTGCTTCGGCCGGCCGCGCCCTCCCCGCCCTCGCGGGCCCCCTCCCTGACCCTCTCCCGCGAGCGGGGACGCGAAGGGTGGGGGCGGGGAGTGGCGGTCGTCAGTCGTAACGCATGCTCAGTGGCCGCCCGAAGTCTGGAAAGAAATGCCGTCGCCATAGATTGCTCCGCGGACAGGTAAAGCCGGGCTCCAGGCCGTAGGGGCCGCAATGGCTTTTGGCTGCGGTCCCGCGCCGCGTCCGCGGCTCAACAGAGATCCGGCGCGGCGGCAAATCGGCGAACGAATGCGGGGGCGGCGACGGCGCAAAGGCGAGCACCCGTTGTTGCGGCGCCGCATCCGTCGAGGGGGCAGCCGCCGGCATCGCACTTACCTTGGTGTTCGCGGGGCCCTGACTTTGGGGCGCTGCATCTGCCATGGCGTAAGCGGCAGTGGTCGGCATAGCGGATGCCGGCGCCTCGGCGAGGGCAAGCGTCGGCGCGGCGACCGAATCCGCTCGATTGGACGCGCCCGTCCCGAGTGCAGCGAGGCCAAGGAGGACGCCGACCAAAAGACGGATCGGGCTGAACCAGTTGGTGAAGGCCGCGCAGATCAGAATTGCCGCTGACAGCGCGAACGCGGTGGTGATGCCGAGCAGGCCGTAGGCGGTTGAGAGGCCAATGATGCCAATAAAGCCGATGTCCCAATGCAGCAGCCCCGCCATAGCCGGCGTCACGAATGGAATGCGGGAGCCGGTCGGCGGCGGCGGTCGGCTGTCGCGGGCGCGGAGCGCGGCATTTTCGCGAAGCAACTGCGCGTTCTGCTTGCCAAGCTCCTGGTTGAGGCGCTCCGCCTCATGTGAGCGTTCGAGGATGCGTCGGAAGCCGCCGCCATGGCGGCGAAGGATTTCACGCACCCGCATAAATGCGGCGATGGCTTCGCCGTCCTGATGCGAATCCATGATGCCAAATGCCGCGATAAACACGCGTTCGTCACGTTCCGAATTGGTGGATGACGAGGCGGATGGCATGCATATAATTGACTCATGTCGGGCGCCATGAGTCAATTATGTGGCACTTCAACAATTCGCGAACTTGGATGCGAAGCTCATCAAAAGGTATTTGGAGAAAGTCGCAAAATAAATTGGATGATTTTTCGATATGTTTCGAAAACCATTAGTTTTTATCGCCAGAGCTTTTTCGCTGAGAATTTAAATTAATGAATTGATTCTGAAAAAGTCAGATGAAAAAAATCAGTATGGCGGAGAAGCCTGCGGCAGCCGGCTCGCAGTCAACCCGGGCCGGCAAACAGGCTACGCGTGGCCGCTTCCCTGTCCTCCCCGCAAGCGGCGAGGGGGAAGAGAGGGCAACGCACGGACCAAAACGCGCCTTTTTCCGGCACAATGACCCGCGCGATGTAATCCAAGCTTGGTCGATATTGATTGCACAGTCAAGCCGGATAATCGCCTTGGTAGAGATTAACCGAGTTTGAAAACGCGCCAACGGCTGCGAGACGCCGATAAATACCGCCACGCGACGGTAATATTAGGTTTCCGGCCGGAGAGTACTGTTTGGACCTACGCTTTGACGCGAACCGGCCGCAGCAGGAAGGCGGGAAGATGACGTGAATCCGGCGCATCGTCGCGCGGGCGCTGCGGAGCGTTGCCGAGGCGCCGTGGACGGATGCCAGCGCGTCCATTGCCAATGGCGGCAACCTTTTCGTCATGTGCAGGGGAGGGCGCTTTCTTGTTGTGGCCACGCAGGAGCGTGGAGGAGTGCCCGTTGTGGCGCCGGCGATGGGGAGATGCATCCTCCTGCTCAGCCGCAGGATGCCCTGCCCAAGGTATGGATTGGCCGATGAGTTTTTCTATCGCGGCGACCGCTTTCTGATCGCCCGGGGCGACGATGGTAATCGCTGTGCCGCTTCGTCCCGCGCGACCTGTACGGCCGATGCGATGGACGTAGTCGTCCGGGTGGTGCGGGACATCAAAATTGAAGACATGACTCACATCGGGAATATCGAGGCCTCGCGCCGCCACGTCGGAGGCGACAAGCAGCGTGACCTCGTTTTTGCGAAACTGCTCCAGCGCGGCCATGCGGGCTTGCTGGTCCATGTCCCCGTGCAGCGCCACGGCGGAAAATCCATGGCGCACGAGCGAGCGGTGCAGGATCGCAACTTCGCGCTTGCGGTTGCAGAAAATGATTGCGTTCTTGAGGCCGACGGATTCGCGAATGAGCCGGCGCAGCGTTTCCCGCTTGTCGTGCGGTTCGCGGCCGGTTTTCACTAAATGTTGGGTGGTGGAGGCTACGGTGCTGGCGGGACGGGAAACTTCCACACGGACCGGATTGTGAAGAAACTGTTCGGTGATCCGCCGGATCTCGGCCGGCATGGTGGCGGTGAAGAAGAGCGTCTGGCGGGTGAACGGAACAAGCTTGCAGATGCGTTCGATGTCCGGGATGAAGCCCATATCCAGCATGCGATCAGCTTCATCGATGACGAGAAGCTCGACGCCGGACATCAGCAGCCGGCCTCGCTCGAAATGATCGAGCAAGCGGCCTGGGGTCGCGATCAGGACATCGACGCCACGCACGAGCTTGCTGTCCTGGTCGTCGAATGAAACGCCGCCGATCAGCAGAGCTACATTGAGCTTGTGGTTGATTCCATACTTTTCGAAGCTTTCCTCCACCTGAGCAGCAAGCTCGCGGGTGGGCTCGAGAATAAGCGTGCGCGGCATGCGGGCGCGCCCGCGTCCGCTCTCCAGCTTGGTCAGCATCGGCAGCACGAAGGCAGCCGTTTTTCCGGTGCCGGTCTGCGCTATGCCGAGCACATCGCGCCCTGCAAGGACATGTGGGATCGCTTGTTCCTGGATCGGAGTCGGCTTGACGTATCCTGCAGATGTTACCGCTGCCAGAACTTTCTCGGATAGGCCAAGATCAGAAAATGACATGAAGCCTCAAAACCCTCACAACCCCCCGTGCTCACGACCGCGCCGGAGTTCGAACAAATGAATTTTGTGCGAATGGGCGGCTAACTACGAACCAGCCGTAGCCCGAACATAGGCGTGAGCGGCGGAAAGTCAATGGTGGAACCTCCAGCAAGTTAACAGGCAGAAGGCGCGGCGTCTGCGGCCGCTGACCTTGGAACAGGTTGGGCTGATCCGAGCCCGAATCATGCCTGAATTCCGCAACGGCCGCACGAATTCTGCATCGCTTGCTTCGCCAATACGGCGCGTTACCTCTTGCGTCTGTCGGGTCTCGAACGCCATCGGGCAGCGCGGTCTCGTGGAGTGCGAAATTCGAATCACATGCTGCGTCACTCCGAGGCTCGGCCAAACTCCGGCATCGGATGCGGCGCGCGGATGCCATCGCCACCGGTTGAGGCTACGGACCGCAGGCTCGCCGCCTTCGGTGGTCCCGCCGAATAACCCGGCGGCGCCTTAATGACCGGCTTCGTCGGATCGCTCCGCCTTGACATTCAACCGATCCCACAACGGATCGCCGACGCAGACAAGGGCTGACGAAGCCTGGAAAGACGTGAGCTTGCGCACCGATCACGCCACTGCGGCATTACCTTCAACAGCGCCGACATGCGATTGCCAGTCCAACCGCAAGGTCAGGCAGAATGCGCCGCCGCCGCTGCGCAGGAACGAGGGGAGCGGCGTCACCTTGACCTGGTATCCGCGCGCGGCAAGCCGGCGGTGCAAGCGTCCTCCGCAATAGGACGTAACCACGGTATCGCCCACGCAGACCGCGTTCGCGGCGAGGTGACATGCGTCCTCCAGGGGGACTTCGATCCTATCCCCTGGGGCGACACGCGCATGGATCTCGGCCAGCCCTGCCGGCGTGAACGCGGCGGGAACAAACATGATCTCGCCGCGCGACAGCGGGCAGAGAGCGGTATCGAGGTGGTAGAATCGCGCGTCGGCCAGCTCCAGGGGGATGGCGTCAACCCCGAAAATCTCTTTGATCGGGGAAACGGCGTCGCGATCGGAGCGTGGACCGTAGCCCATCCAGAACGCGTTGCGCGTGCGATCCCAGACGCAATCGCCGGCGCCTTCGAGCACCAGGTCGCCCGGGAGCTTTGCAACGGTGTCGATCAGGCCGCGGCCTTGGAGCGCCCGAAATCCGCTCTCAAAGGGCTCCTCCTCGCCGCGGCGCTCCGGGTAGCGGAAGCGCGCCAGAACCGCCTTCCGATCGAGTACCACCGCCGCATTGGCGGTGAACACCAGATCGGGCAGATGCGGCGCAGATGGCACCAACTCGATCGCCGCACCGATCCCTGCCAGCGTGCGGTGAAGGGCCGCCCATTCCCGCCGGGAAGCATTAACCAAAATCTTGCTGTCGCGCGCCCAGCTCTCCGGGTTCATCCACGGATTGATCGCGTAGTCGACCGCAAAGTGGTCGGGCCGACACATCAGAAAGCGCGCAGTCGCTGTCGTCATCTCCGTGCTCTCCTTGCCTTGGATCTCCGTGCTCTCCTTATTTTGCCGGCTCAGGCCGCCACGAGCGGCGCCCGCTTTCGTTCCAAATCCAGAATGACCTCCGCAAAGCGATCGATGGCCAAATCCAGGTCCTCGGGGGAGATCACGAGCGGCGGCGCCAGACGAACCACTGTCTGATGCGTTTCTTTGGACAGCACGCCTTTCGCGAGCAGAGCCTCGCAGGCCCGCCGCGCTGTTGCGAAACGCGGATTGATTTCAGCGCCCGCCCACAGGCCGCGGCCGCGGACCTCCCTCAGCACAGGGCTCCTGATGGCGCGAAGCCGCGCCAACATGTGATCGCCCAGGACGCGGCTGCGCTCCACGAGCCCTTCATCGGCGATGACTGCAAGCGCTTCGAAACCGACGGCGGCTGCGAGCGGATTGCCGCCGAAGGTCGAACCGTGCGATCCGGGCGTGAACACGTCCATCACCTCTCGTCGCGCCACGAATGCCGAGACCGGCAGCAGGCCGCCGCCGAGCGCTTTGCCAAGCACCACGCCGTCGGGCCGCACATGCTCGTGCTCAAAGGCGAACCAGGCGCCGGTCCGACCGAGACCAGACTGAACCTCATCGACAATCATCAGCAGGCGGTGGGCGTCGCAAAGCAGACGCACGCCGGAGAGCCAGCCGGCCGGCGGAACGATGATGCCGGCCTCACCCTGGATGGGCTCGATCAGCACGGCAACCGTCTCCGGTTTGATCGCCTGCTGCAGGGCGGCCAGATCGCCGAATGGAACGCTGCGGAATCCCGGCGTAAACGGCCCGAAGCCCTCGCGGTAGTCCGGCTCCGAAGAGAACGAAATGATCGTTGTGGTGCGGCCGTGGAAGTTTCCGTTCGCCACGATGATCTCGGCGCGGTCGCGCGGCACGCCTTTGACCCGATAGCCCCAGCGCCTCGCTGCTTTGATGGCGGTCTCAACCGCTTCGGCGCCGGTATTCATGGGCAATGCGGCATCGAGCCCGGTCAACCGGGTGAGCTCCGCCAGAAACGGCCCCAGGCGATCGTTATAGTAGGCGCGCGACGGCACCGCGAGCCGACGGGCCTGCGCTTCCAGGGCCGCCAGAAGGCGCGGATGCGCATGGCCGTGGCTTGCGGCCGAATAGGCGCTCATCATATCGATGTAGCGGCGACCGGCTGTGTCCCACAGGTAAGCGCCCTGACCGCGCGCAAGCACGACAGGAAGCGGTTCGTAATTGCGGGCGCTGTGCCGGGCCTCGAGTTCCATAGCGTTCATGGCCGTGACTCCGGTTCGCGTTGGTTACCTAAATAATTTAGGTAGTTGCCGCGACAGGAGCGGCGGAACCTCAGGCCCCGTGCGGCCAATTCTGTCGTCTTCAGGCCTGATCGCGGCGAAAACGGCGGGACCGGTCGGTTCTGCCCTTGGCGGGCGGGGACGAATCAGCACGCTTTCGCGCGGCGCAAACGGTAGCGTGGGCAAAGGCGTGACGGGCCGAGAAACCCAAGCAGGCCCTCACACGCGCCTTGCCACCTTACTGATCGATTTATCGAACCGCTCAATTGCTGGCCAAAGACCTTGGATCACCGCGGCCTTTCGGACAGCAACGATTCGGGATAGCCGACGAAACGGCGGACCGGCCGCAGCGCCACGTGGCTCACGATCCGGGAAATCCCAAGGCTCGGATCGTCGATCAGCCGCGTCGTCAATGCTTCGTAAGCAGCGAGATCGGTACAGGCGAACCGCGCCAGATAATCCGTCGCCCCGGTGACTTCCCAGCACTCGACGACCTCTTCCATGGCGGCCAGCCGCCGCTCCACCTGGCCGCCATGGACGTGTTTCGCCAGGATGATCTCGGCAAAGACATTGACCGGCCGTGACAGGTGCGCAACGTCAATGACCGCCCGATAACCGGTAATGATGCCGGCCGCCTCCAGTCGTCGCACCCGCTCCAGGCTCGCGCGCGGCGACAACCCGACCTTGGCGGCAAGGTCCTGCATGGTGGACCGGCCGTTGCGTTGCAGATCGGCCAATATCTTGACATCGATCCGATCCAGTGCAGGCGAACGCTTAGTGGCCATCCGCGTCTCGGTTCACCGCCGGCCCCCTCCGGATTGCTGCAGGGCGACCCTCATGGGCGCTAACTTAGGCCAATGGTGCTCCCTCCCCGCTGGCAGGGAGAATTGGGGAGGGGGCTCTTGCAATGCATCAGCGCCGGGAGATGGCCCCTCCCCAGCCCTCCCCCGCAAGCGGGTCCGCAAGCGGGGGAGGGAAAAGCCTGCTGCCAAGCTACGCAAATCAAGCCGGTCATCCTTGACGAAGCCTAAGTTAGCGCCAATGAGGGCGACCCTTAAGGGCCGCCCTACAGTAGGGCAGGGAGGGCCTGCCTTCACTCGGTCTCCTCATCCGCCACCGGCACGACATAGTTCAATCCGAGCCGGCCGCCATCGGCGTAGACCGTCTGGCCCGTGATATAGCTTGAGTCTTGGCCGGCGAGAAACACCGCGATCGCCGCAATCTCTTCGGGTTCGCCGATGCGCCCGAGCGGGGTACGGGAGAGGATTCTCCGCCTCGCCTCCCGATCGCTGCCGACCGCCTTGAGAATATCGGTCATGATCGAGCCGGGTCCGATCGCGTTCGCGCGGATGCCGTAGGGGGCAAGCGATAAGGCCATGACCCTGGTGAGTTGCGCGAGGCCCCCCTTCGACACGCAATAGGGCACCTGATTGGGGATCGCCACCACGGCATTGATCGAACTCATATTGATGATCGCCCCCGGCGGCCTCCCGGCCTTGACCTGCGCCACCATGCGCCTCGCGGCGGCTTGCCCGACCAGGAATGCACCCTTCAGGTTGACGCGCAGAACACGATCGAAATCAGCCTCCTCGATTTCGAGGAAGTCGGCGCCGTGAACGATTCCGGCATTGTTGACGAGCACGTCGAGCGCGTCGAACAGCCGGCAGGCCTCGGCAACCACATGGTCGGCATCGCGCCGATCGCCGACGTCGGTGCGGACAAAGCGGCACCGCTCGGCATCGATCGCCTTCGCGGCGGCTTCGCCCGCCGCCGCGTCGACATCCGCGATGACGACTTTGGCGCCCTCCGCCACATATCGCCTGGCAACAGCCAGCCCGATCCCGTGCGCGCCCCCGGTTATGATCGCGACCTTGTTTTGCAGTTGCATGACATGCTCCGGCTTACGAACTGGAAAGTGTCACGGGGGCGCGCAAAAACAAGTGCCTTTCTGAATTTCTTGAAATGGGGTAAGGGCTCTCCTTCCCCCTCAAAGGGCCGCAAGGCCGCTTGTGCGCTTTCCGCGCCTGCTCCGCAATGGGTTCCAGCGCGCCGTGCAGGCGCGCTATATTCTGCCACGGCGATCGCGGTGGAAGGGCGGCGCTACGTCGAATGCTAACGAACGCCGACGCCGGCTTCTGGGGGCGGCGGACGCCTCGCCCCTTCCTTCCTGCGGGCGAGGCGCCCACGGCCCCAGGAGCGGCCCAGCTGAGGAAAGGATGCGGATGAACATCATCAGACGAAACGCCGGCGGCCTTGCCGCTGCGATCGCGATCGCAGGAACAATGACGGCCGCGCCTGTGGCGGCGCAGCTCCACATCGCGGCGGAAGCGCGGGTGACGCTCCTGGCCCGCGCCTACAATGCCGCCGGCCAGCAACTGTTCGGGCAACTGGCGGCCTCGCCGGGCAACGTCGTGTTCTCGCCCTACTCGGTCGGCGCCGCGATGTCGATGCTGATATCGGGTGCGCGCGGCGACACCGCCTCCGAAATGATGCGGGCGATGTCGATGCGCATGGCGGCGGATGCGATCGACGCCGCCAATGCAGAGATGCTGTCGATCCTCAATGGCTATGACCAGAGCGCTGCGCCGCCGGCCTGCCCGCCGCGCACGAGCGCCAACGCAGGCAACTGCGAAGCGCGCCCAGGCGGCGAGCTGATGAACCAGTGCCAGCCCGGCTTCCGGCTTGTCGGCAACCGCTGCGTCGCACCCGGTGCGGCGCCGGCTTCAGCGAGGTTTCTTTCCGCCAACGCCCTGATGCTCACCAGGCGCGGCGATCTCGTTTCCGCGGATTACGCAGCGGCGCTGAAGACCAAATATTCCGCCGAAGTCTTCAAAAACGCGGGCGTTGAGGAGATCAACGGCTGGGTCGCGAAGAAGACCGAAGGCAAGATCAACCACATGCTCGATCAGATCGACCGCGATTCCGTCGCCATTCTTCTCAATGCCGTGTATTTCAAGGCGCGCTGGGCATTGGTCTTCGACCCGGCTCTCACCAAAAACGAGGCCTTCAATCTCACGCGGGCGCAGAAAGCCGATGTTGCGCTGATGAACCAGACCGGCAGCTTTTCGCTCGTCTCGCGCGGCGGCTACCGGGCGCTTCGCATGGACTATCAGGTCCCGGAACTGGGCCTTGTGATCGTGCTGCCGGACGACATCGAGGGGTCAGGCGCAGTCGCGCGGAGGCTCGGGGCGACGGAACTGGGCGAGTTGTTTGCTGCGTTGCGCAACGGGCAAGCGAAAAAGCCGGTCGCGCTGGCGCTGCCGCGGTTCAAGGCCGAGTTCAAGGCCGACCTGACGGCGCCATTGCGGCAGGCGGGCATTCAAAAGGCATTCGACCCTAAAGGGGCGGACTTTTCCGGCATGACCGGCCGACCGGCCGGCCAGGGCCAGTTTTACATCGACCAGATCGTGCACCGCGCCGTCATCGAAGTCGCGGAGGAAAGCACCGAAGCCGCAGCTGCGACGGCGGCCGGCGTGCGGTCAGCCGCGATTGCGCGCCCGGTCGCCCCGGAGCCGTTCCGGGTCGACCATCCGTTCCTGTTCTACCTCGTCGATGACACGACGGGCGCGATCCTATTTGAGGGACGCGTGGCCGATCCGCGGTAGGTTCAGCTTTGAGCCGTCGACCGAGCTATTGCTCAGCGCGCGAACATGCTAAGGTTGTCTAATCGGCGCTCGACCGTCAGTGGGTTGACTCAGGGGACGATCATGTTTCGCAAAATTCTCCTCTATGGACTCCCCGTGTACCTGTACGCGCTTGAATCACTGCTAAAGACTATTGCGGCCGTCAACTCGGAAAGCCTTCTTGGCCCAACGCTCGCAGGCGCGGGCATAGGCTTCTTATTGCCTCTGACCGATTTGAAGCAAGTTCCGATCCCCGAATCTATGCGCAATGAGCTGAGTAAGCTGAACGCGAATATATATTACCCTCGTGACAAGCAGCTCGTGGAGGGCATTTGGGTCGCGTTTTTCGCCTCACTCGCTGCTTGGATGTATTCCGTGTTTTTGACGTTCCCGCCAGCGCACCCGTCGCAGCTAACGCACCCGTCGGTCCTGTCGTTGCCGGTCATAATTGGGTGCGTGGTGTTCGCCATCTCCATGATACTGTGTGAACTCAAAGAGAGGATCACATGATGGATCCTATAACAATCTCAGCGGTGCTCTCGGCGACCATTCTGGGGGCGTTGGCAAAAAACATTGCCGGTTGGCTTGTGAAATCATCAGACAAAAATCCGAAAATTACGATAAAGACAGAGGATGGCCAGAGCTTGGAAATACGCCTTTCCAGCCTGACCAGTGCAAAGAACGTCGCCGAAGTGATCAAACAGCTGCGAACGAACAATGTGACTCTATCAAATTAGTTTTCCACCGGGCGTAGCCCGACCTGCAGCGCATGAAAGTTTGTCCTAGATTTCGTCATAGAGGAGTATTTCTTTGCTAACTTTCGTTCTAGTTTTCCACCGGGCCTGGCCCGACCTGCAGCGCATGAAACTTCTGCTACCCGGTGGCGCGGTCCTGCCGGGTCAGTTTCCTCCTAGAGGCGGCGCGATCTCCCCCGTCTTTGCTGCGCGCCAACGCGACGCGCGAATCATTCTTATGGCGACCGCGTCGGCCGCTTGAGGGGCGGGACCCATCCTCAACCGCTGTAGCGTCGTCGCTACTTCGCGGTCTGCTTATTGAAATGCCGCAGATCCGGCGGCGGCTGTCCTTCCCGGAAGGGCATCAGCAGGCCATCGCTGCCGAGCATGTATTGCTCGCCGCCGATGGTGACATGGACATTGCCCTCGGCGCAGATCGACTCGACCCAGATCGGGTTCTTCTCACGGCGCATGGTCTTGAGCACCGTCCACGGCTTGGTGAGCGCGTGGTCCATCACCGTGATCTCATCGTAGAGGATATCGGGCTTCGCCTTATCGAGATAGAACCTTTCGTGGACGACGGTTTCGGCGTCGTCATGCACCGGCAAACCGCTCGGATCGAAGGTGCGGGGATTCTTCAGGTTGCGGGTCTCGACCTCAAGCGCGTCAAAGCGGCCATCGCCGTCTTCGTCGATCCATTTGCCGATCGAATATCCCATCCACGACGGATCTTCGTCGGTGGGGAATGAGCGCCCATCCGTATAGATCCGGCGCAGCATGCTGAGATATTCCATCAGAATGTAGGTGGTGTTGCGGGTGATGACGATCTCCATCGGCAGCACGAGGTTCATGGCCCGCGGCATGCCTTCCGGAATGCAGGTGTGGACCGGATCGTCGCCGGAGCCGCCCTTCGCCACCTCGGCGAGATTGGCCTCGAACCTGGCCTGGTACTCCGGGGTCAGGGGCGCCTGCTGGCCGCGCGCAGGAGGCTTGGTGGAGTCGAAGACGCCGAGCGGCCCTACCCGGTGCCACTGGCCCGCCATCGGGGGATATTTGGTTTCCTCGAACGGCTGCTGAGCCGCGGCCGGCCCCGCGCTCACGGCGACAGCTAGCGCCGCCGAACTTATCACGCTTCGCAACAACATGCTTCTCCTCCCCATGGCGGACCGTTTCCTGGCGCCGCGGCGTCCCGCTCGCTCGCCTGCCTATTACCGCGGCTCTTACCTCTCCCCGCTTGCGGGAGAGGTCGGAATTTGCGCGCTCATCGCGCAAATTCCAGGTGAAGGGGCGGCTCGCGGGCCTGAGCTTCGAAGTCTGGGCCTGTGGAGAGCCCCCTCACCCCACCCCTCTCCCCGCAAGCGGGCCGCTTGCGGGGAGAGAGCAGCGCCAGGTCAATAGCGATGCTTTGCGCAACTCCGACAGGCCCGCGCCCCTAAACCTTCCTACTGCTTTGGCTGCACGACCGGGCGGCCGTCCTTGAATTTGACCTGCGCAGGCGCATACGAGCCGCCTTCCGCGCCGCTGTGGAGCGGATTGATCGTCACCGTGATCTCGTCTCCGGGCTTCAGGCTCTTGGAAGTCAGCCCTTCGCGGACCTGCAGGCCCGGCGCGCCGCCCTCGAGAATCCAATCCTTCTCGACGCCGTCCTCGCCCTTTACCGTGACGATCAGGATGGTGTGGGGGCTCACGAACCTGAACTCCTTCACGGTGCCGGAAATTTCCTTCGGGTGCAGGTTGTCGAACATGGCAAACGAATGATGCGCCGAGGCCGGCGCGTCCATTGCCGCCAAGGCCGCACCGGCCAGCAAAGCTGCAAACTGCGATTTCATGTTTCGTCCCTTCAGGTTTATCTCTCCCCCGTCGCGTCTTTTTCGAGGGTGGCGCCGGGATGCCGGCGATCTTGATGTTAACCGAGCCCAAATGGGTCTGGCTGGCGAAAAACAACGTCCTCAAGTCGTCACAGCCAAAGCCGATGTTCGTCATTGCCGGCTGGCCACGGACGATGCGACCGAGCTTCTCTCCAGCCGGGTCGAGAATATAGAGTCCTCCGGCGCCGCCGCAATACACGTTTCCAGCGGCGTCGACCCTCCGGCGATCTCCGCAGCGGTGAGGTCTGCGAACGCTCGGACGTTCCCTCCTCCGCTTGCGGGGGAGGGGAGAAGATCATGCGTCGGCCAACGCTCACGCCTTCTTCGCGACCGGCACCGGGATGCCGGCGACTTTGAGGTTGACCGAGCCCAGCATGGTGCGGCTCGTAAAGAACAGGGTTTTCCAGTCGCTGCCGCCGAAGCCGATGTTCGTGGTCGCCGGCTGGCCGTGGACGATGCGGCCGAGCTTCTTGCCTTTGGGGTCGAGGATGTAGATGCCGCCGGCGCCGCCGCAATAGACGTTGCCGAGCGAATCCACCTTCATGCCGTCCGGCACGCCCGATTCCGGCCCGCCGAGATCTGCAAACACGCGGTCGGTCGCTCTCGCGAGCGTGCCGTTGGGCGCGACATCGAAGGCGCGGATGTGGCGGCGGCGCGAATCGTTGACATAGAGCACGCTTTCGTCGGGCGAGAAGGCAAGGCCGTTGGGGAGCAGGAAATCATCGACCAGCAGCGTCATGGCGCCGAGATCGGGCGAGACCCGATAGACGCCCATGAAGGTCATGTCCCATTGCTGCGGAACCTCGGGACTGGTCCACGGGTCGGTGAAGTAGATCGAGCCGTCGGACTTGACGACGACATCGTTCGGCCGGTTGAGACGGCGGCCCTGGAAGCTGTTGGCAATGACCGTGATCGAACCGTCGGGCTCCTGGCGGGTCACGCGGCGTGTCTCATGCTCGCAGGCGAGCAGCCGGCCCTGCAGATCGCGGGTAAGGCCGTTGGCCTGGTGGGTGTTCTCCTGGAACACGGTGACGCCCTGGCCGGGTGCGTACTTCATGCGCTTGCTGGCGTGGATATCGCTGAACAGCAGATATCCGCCCTCCTTCCACCACACGGGCCCTTCCACGGGTCCGAGCGGCCCGCCCATGCCGTCGGCGATCGATTTGATCGGCTCTGACGTGGAGATGATGTTGTCTAGCGCCGGATCGAATCGCTCGATGCGCGTGGCCGGCTGCTGCGCCGATGCGCGGCCGACGCCGCTCACCGCGAGGCCGCCCGCGGCGGCCGACATGGCCAGCATTCGGCGGCGAGAGATGTTGAGATGATGGGTCATGAGGTTTCCTCCGCTCGGATTTGTTCGCTCCCCCCGTTTGCGGGGAGGCATCATGCGTGGCGCGAAGTCACGCCTTCTTTGCGACCGGCACCGGAATGCCGGCGACTTTGAGGTTGACCGACCCCAAGGTGGTGCGGCTCGTGAAGAACAGCGTCTTCCAGTCGTCGCCGCCGAAGCCGATGTTGGTCGTCGCCGGCTGTCCGTGAACGATGCGGCCGAGTTTCTTACCCTTGGAGTCGAGGATATAGATGCCGCCGGCGCCGCCGCAGTACACGTTGCCGGCGACGTCGACTTTCATGCCGTCGGGCACGCCCGGCTCGGGACCGCGCAGATCCGCGAAGACGCGATCGGTTTGCCTCGCCAGCGTCCCGTTCGGCAGCATGTCGAAGGCGCGGATGTGGCCGCGGCGCGAATCGTTGATGTAGAGGATGCTTTCGTCAGGCGAGAACGCGAGCCCGTTGGGGACGACGAAATCGCTGACCAGCAGCGTCAGGGTGCCGAGATCGGCGGAGACGCGGTACACGCCCGTATGGGTCAGATCCCATTGCTCCGGAACGGCAGGGCCGCCCGGATCCGTGAAGTAGATGGCGCCGTCGGATTTCACCACGACGTCATTCGGGCGGTTGAATCGCTTCCCTTGGAAGCTCGCGGCAATCACCGTCAGGCTGCCGTCAAGCTCGCGCCGCGTGACCCGTCGTGTGTCATGCTCGCAGGCCACCACCCGGCCCTGCAGATCGCGCGTGAGCCCGTTGGCCCGATTGGTCGGCTCCAGGAAGACGCTGACGCCCTGGCCAGGCGTGTATTTCATGCGGCGGTTGTTGTGAATGTCGCTGAACAGGAGGTAGCCGCCTTCCTTGATCCACACCGGCCCTTCCGCAGGGCCAAGGTCGCCGCCGAAGCCGCTCGCGAGTTCCTTGATCGGCTCGGAGGCTGAAATGATGTTGTCGAGGGCAGGATCGAGTCGCTCGATCCGTTTGCTCGCCTGCGCCTGGGCGCCGGCGACCGCAAAGCCGCCGGCCGCTGCCGACAGGGCGAGCATACGCCGCCGCGAAATTGGGTGATGGGTGCCCATATTATCCTCCCGGTCAGTTTGGTTTGCGCCGACTGTAGGATGGGCTGAGCGTCAGCGAAACCCTTCATCGGCTGGTCCACGCGGCGCGGCGGCTGATGGGTTTCGCCGCGCTCAACCCATCCTACAGCCCCGCGCCCGTTACTGCGCGACGAAAATCGCTTTCGGAATCATGCCGTGGATGCCCTTGGTTCCGTCGACCACCTGGGTGACGTGATAGTCGACCGCGACGCTCGCGATCATGTAGGCCTCCTCGCGCGTGAGCTTGGGGAAGCGCTGGGTGATGAAAAGGATGGTCTCACGCACCGCCATCTTCATTGCTTCTTCAAGGTTCGGGTTGAGCCCCATGACGATCCAATGGGTGGGCGTTTCCGCACGCGGCCAGGTGAGTTTCAGGTCCTTGCGCACGATCAACTGGAACTTGCCGCGCAGCGCGGTTTCGATGGCGGTGAGATCGACCTCGCCCTGCCCCTGGGCCGCATGGGCGTCGCCCGCCGAGAACAGCGCGCCCGGCGCATAGACCGGCATGTAGAGCGTCGCGCCGGCGCCGATATCCTTGTTGTCGATGTTGCCGGTGTGGACGCCCGGCGGGCCGCTGCTGATGCGGCCCATGGCGGGCAGGGGAGCAACCCCCATGACGCCAAAGAACGGCCGCAGCGGCACGACGACGCCCGGCGCCACCGTTGCGGTCCTGGCGGCGCGATCAATCGGGATGATGCGCTGAAAGAATCCGGGAAATTCATCCGGCAGCGCGCCGGTGTAAGGGCGCTGGGCGTTGAATCCGTAGGGCACGGCAAAATCGATGTCGAGGATGCGAACCTCGAGCACGTCGCCCGGCATCGCGCCTTCGACATAGACCGGCCCTGTGAGGATGTGCGGGCCCGGGCCGCGGTCGGTCACTTCCCGGCGGATAATGCGCGTGTGTTCCGGAACCGCGCCGGGCGGAACGGCGCCCGAAGCGTCGACATCGGCTGGATCCGGGCCGCCCACGGATTCGATGGTGACGATGTCTCCCGACTTGATCGTCAGCGCCGGTTTCAGCGCGGCGCTGAAATAGCCGATATGCACCGTCTGCGGGCTCGGCATCAACGTATATTCGGCGGCGCGCGCTGCCGGCAGGCAGGCGACGGCGACGGCGGCAACGAGCACTGCAAAACGCATCCAAACCGTAGTCATGACGACCCCCAATCTCCTAGGCGCCGCAGCCGTAGCCCGGATTGTGCGGGAGCGAAACCCGGGGCAGCAACGCCGCGTTGATAAGCCGATCCCGGATTTCGCTGCGCCAATCCGGCTGCATATGATGCGGCGCCAGAGGGCTAATGGGTTCCGCTTTCCGCTCAACCGACCTGACCTCAATTCAGCTTCAATCCGATCGCGCGGATCACCGGCGTCCAGCGCGCGATATCCTCCTCAACGAAGCGTCGGGTCTTTTCCGGCGTTGAATCCGGATATGGCTCAAGCCCCTGCTCAATCAGGTTCTTGCGAACCTCCTCGCTTTCCAGCGCAGAAGCGGTCGCGGCGGCGATCTGCTCAACGATCGGCTTTGGCGTCTTGGCCGGCGCGAACAGGCCGGTGAAGTTGACCGAAACCATCCCGGGCAGCCCGGATTCGACCGCGGTGGGGATCTCGTGATCGGCGACAAGGCGTTCCGGTCCTGTCACGGCGATCATCCGCAACTTGCCGGATTTGTGGAGTTCGAGCACCTGACCGGTGACGTTGGCGACGATCATCGGCACCTGGCCGCTGATCACATCGGTGATGGAAGCCCCCGATCCCTTATAGGGGACATGCACGATATCGGGCGTGCCGGCCAGCGACTTGAACAGCTCGCCGGCGAGGTGGGTCATCGATCCGGTGCCGGCGGAGCCGTAGACGAGCTTGCCGGGATTGGCCTTTGCGTAAGCGATCAGTTCCCTGAGCGTGTGCACCGGCAGCGACGGCGTCACCGCAATGGTCAGCGACGTTGTAGCGAGCATAGCGATCGGCTCGAAGTCCTTGATCGGATCGTAGAGCGGCTTTGACATGGCGATCGGATTGAGCACCTGGGAGCCGGCGCCGCCGAGCAGAAGCGTATAGCCGTCAGGTTGCGCGCGGGCGGCCGCCAGCGCGCCCACCGCGCCCCCGGCGCCGCCCTGGTTCTCGATGTACACAGCCCCCAGCGTCGCCTTCACCCGGTCTGTCCACAGACGCGCCACGATGTCATTGACCCCGCCCGGGACGAAGGGGACGACGAGCTTGATGGGCCGGTCCGGATACTTGGCCTGCGCGAGGGCGCGCGGCACAGTCGTGCCGAGACACAGCATCGTGGCGCCGAAAGCCAGAAGATCGCGCCGTTTCATTGTAAATGCTCCTGGGAGGTTCCTCGTTGGTTTTCTTCAAGCCCCGAAACGCGTTTTGCAATAAATTACAGTAAAGACAGGAACTCGGCCACTGTCAGTCCCGATTGGGCGCTCAAGCGCCGTTATGACGTGTTGGCTATCAGGGCCGGCAATCGCTCGCTCATGCGGCGAGCGTGACAATGACCTCCCGGATGCGCGGCGTCTGCGGCGTTGGGATGGGTTCGCCGCGCGCAATGCAGTCTTCGATGACGAGGCGAATAGCATCCTCGGCCATAGCCAAGGCTTTCTGTTCATCCTCTCCGCAGGTGACGATTTCGGGCAGTGAGGGAACTCGAACCGTGAAGCCGCCGTCTTCCTCCGGTTCGAGGACGACCGCAAATTTGTGCGTTCGGTTGGCCACCGCGCCCCTCTCGATATCTGACGGTCGATGCGAACGTGAGCCGACGTGCTAATCTGTCAATGCCGGTTATGCCGGCCGCGCCTCTCCCTTGATCTGGGTGCGATGCATGATGCGCCGCGCGCCGGGGTCGAACGCGTCGCGACGGTGCATGGTGCAGCGATTGTCCCACAGCACCAGATCGCCGGCGCGCCACACGTGCTCCCATGCAAATTCCGGCCGCGCCACGTAGCTCCACAGCTCGTCGAGCAAGGCTTCGGACTCCTCAAGATCGAGCCCGGCGAGGTAGGCGTTGCGGCGGCGGCCGAGATAGAGCAGGCGCCGTCCGGTGTCGGGATGGGTGCACACGAGCGGGTGCAGCGCCCCTGGCGAGGTACGCGGGTCCCCGGTCACCGTCACCCCCTGGCGCACATAACCGCCGCTGTTGTAGGTGCCGTCATGCTTGATCTTGAGGCCTTCGATGCGCGCCTTGAGGTCCGAAGGGAGCGCCTCGTAGATCGAATACATGCAGCAGAAAGAAGTGTTGCCGCCGCGTGGGGGGACTTCGAGCGCATACAGCATGCTCGCCTTGGGCGGCACGTCGAGATACGACATGTCGGTGTGCCATGCCGCCTCGCCGTCGCCGAGGCTGCCGATCGCTTCGCCGTTCACCTTGACGTTGGAGACGATGTAGATTTCCGGCATGCCCTCGACGAAACGGCGGCCGTTCTCCTGGACCGGCGCCCAGTCGAGGTCGCCGAATCGGCGGCTGAAGGCGATCAACTCAGGATCGGAGAGGGCCTGGCCGCGGAACAGCAACACGGAATGCGCATGCCAGGCCTCGAGGACATACGCAAAGCCTGCGTCGTCGAGCGTTCGCAGATCCCCCGCCCTGACCTCGGCGCCGAGCGCGGCGCCGGTCGGGATCGCTGCGAATGCGGCGCCGGCATTGCGTTTTATCGGTTGGGTTTCCATTTCGAGGGTCATGGGCCATCTCGTTTGACGCACGGGACAGGGAAGCCAAAGTAGCATCGCGCACCAGGGCAGGATAGCCCGGACGGAGCGACTGCTTCGCGGTTCCTCAGTCCCAGCCGCCCGGTCGGCGTGCTGGCGCGCCTTTGCTGGCGGAGCGGCTGTTTGCCCGGAGCCGGCAGGCGAATTTCGCGTTTTTTTCTGGTGCGTCGCCAAGCGCTACCTGATATAAGCCCCGCCGCGCCGCGGAGGAGCCCCTTGCGGGCGTGGCGGAACTGGTAGACGCGCTGGATTTAGGTTCCAGTGACGAAAGTCGTGGGGGTTCGAGTCCCTCCGCCCGCACCACGCCCCGGCTTGGCCGCAGCGGCTTGGCCCCCTCCCTGCCCTTCCGGCTTGCGGCGAGGCAGGGAGGGGGCCGGACGCTCACGGCTGAAAGACGATCACGGCTGGAATATGCGGCGTAGAATTGACAACTGGAATTGAGACGGCAACCCGGCGAGTCACTTTAGCATGCAAGTCACCGAGACCACGAGCGAAGGCCTCAAGCGCGAGTTCCGCGTGACCCTTCCGGCAACGGAGCTGGACGCACGGCTCACCGAGCGCCTCACCGAAATGAAAGATCGGGTGCGGATCAACGGGTTCCGGCCCGGAAAGGTGCCGGTCGACCATCTGCGCAAGATCTATGGCCGCGCCGTGATGGCTGAGACCATCGAGCAGATGGTGCGCGAGACGAACAACAGGATCGTGACCGATCGCGGCCTGAAGCTTGCGATGGAGCCCAAGGTCACCTTGCCGGAGGACAAAACCGAGGTGGAGCAGGTGATCACCGGCAAGACCGACCTCTCCTACACGGTGGCGGTCGAGGTCGTCCCGCAGATCGCGCTCGCAGATTTCAAGGCCATCAAGCTTGAAAAGATCGTCGCAGACGTGACCGACCTTGACGTCGATGAGGGGGTGCGCCGGATAGCGGAGCAGAATCGCACCTATACGGCAAGAGCGGAGGGCGCGAAGGCAGAGAGCGGCGACCGGATCGTCATTTCCTTCAAAGGAACCGTCAATGGCGAGGCCTTCGAGGGCGGTTCAGGGGAGGATGTCCCGGTTAAAATCGGCGCGAATGTTTTCCTTCCCGGTTTCGAGGAGCAATTGGCGGGCATTGCGGCGGGCGAGACCCGCACCGTCAACGTGACGTTTCCTGCCGATTACCCGAACGAGAAACTTGCCGGTCAGGCCGCCTCGTTCGAGGTGGTGGCGAAGTCGGTCGAGCAGCCGAACGAACTCGCCATTGACGACGCCTTCGCCGCGTCGCTTGGGCTTGAGTCCCTGGAGAAGCTCAAGCAGGCCGTCAAGGAGCGGATCGCCCAGGAATACGCCGGCGCCAGCCGGCAGAAGCTCAAGCGGCAGCTCCTCGACAGGCTTGATGAGCTTCACAAGTTCGAAGCGCCGCCGTCCCTGGTGGAGCAGGAGTTCGCCAATGTCTGGAATACAGTCTTGGCGGACCTCAAGTCGCAAAACCGGACGTTCGAGCAGGAAGGCACCACCGAGGAAAAAGCCCGCGAAGAGTATCGCAGCATAGCTGACCGCCGGGTCCGCCTTGGCCTTGTCCTTGCGGAAATCGGCGACCGGAACAACATCAAGGTCACTGAGGATGAAGTCTCGCGGGCGGTGATCGAGAGGGCGCGGCAATATCCCGGGCGCGAGCGCGAAGTGTGGGATTACTACCAGAAGAATTACAATGCGCTCGCAAGCGTGCGGGCGCCGATCTTTGAGGAAAAGGTGGTGGACTTCATCGTTGAGCTCGCCGATGTCGCTGAGAAGAAAGTGACCAAGGACGAACTTTTCAGGGAAGACGAGGAAGCGGCGTCCGCGAACTGAGCCAGCAGCCCGGATCGGGCCGCCGGGTCCGCCTTCGCAGGCCCGATGACAGGTTCGCAAAATCCGGCATCCCCTGGCCGACAGGCGACGTTGGCCCGGGGTTCCGCTGACGGTCCATCCGGGCTGCAACGCCGGAATCATTTGCGCCGCATCGCTTGCGAGGAGAGGTCGGGAGATGGCGCAGGGCGAGCGTTGCGGTCGCCCCGTTGCCGGCCCTGCCAGCAGGTTTATGATGGCCTTGACGCGCCTGTCGGGCCGCGCGGCGCAAGCGGTCCCGGGCGGCCGCAACGGTCGCCCTTCGGGTGGGGCAGGAGGCTTGTCGGCAGAGCTTTGGCGCATATATGCCTATGCGCTACGTACACTTGAAATTGCACGAGCGTTCACGAGCCGCGGGGCATGTAACGCCTGCGCGTCGCGAGGGAGTAGAGCGGACATGCGTGACCCCGTAGACACCTATATGAATTATCTCGTTCCGATGGTGGTCGAACAGACCAATCGGGGGGAGCGGGCGTACGACATCTATTCGCGGCTCCTCAAGGAGCGCATCATTTTCATCACCGGTCCCGTCGAGGACGGAATGTCGTCCCTCGTCGTGGCGCAGCTCCTGTTCCTGGAGGCGGAGAACCCCAAGAAGGAAATCTCGATGTACATCAACTCGCCGGGCGGGGTGGTGACGTCGGGACTTGCGATCTACGACACCATGCAGTTCATTCGGCCGCCGGTTTCGACCCTGTGCACCGGCCAGGCTGCGTCGATGGGGTCGCTGTTGCTGACCGCCGGGCATAAGGACATGCGGTTCGCGCTGCCCAATGCCCGCATCATGGTTCACCAGCCCTCCGGCGGGTTCCAGGGACAAGCAACCGACATCATGATTCACGCTCAGGAAATCCTGAACATCCGCAAGCGGCTGAATGAAATCTATGTCAGGCACACCGGACAGCCGCTCAAGAAGATCGAGGAGGCGCTGGAGCGCGACCAGTTCTTCACCGCCGAGGGCGCTAAGGAATTCGGCCTTGTCGACAAGGTCATCGAGAAGCGAGTGGAGGAGGTTGAAAAGGTCTGACGCCGGGGCTCGCGGGCATCCCGCCGGCCCGGGACCGCAGTTGCAGCGCAACCGCGCTCGTTGTTAATATCGCGCGAGAAGGGCAACCCCAGGCTGAGCCCAGCCAGGGTTTGGCGCGAGAGCTGGGCTCGGGAAGCGAGAATTCCTTGTTAATGGAATCTTGATTATATTTCTATTAGCGTGTTCGCTTAAGGATCCGGGGGCGTGTTTGTCCGTCGGGGGTGACGGCAAACCAGTGATGAGCCGAGGCGGGGTTTGACTTGAGGCCCGCCCCCCGCTTTACCCTTTCCGTTTGCGGGACGAGGGTAGAGCGGGGGCGGAGTCGACCGGAGCGAAGGAATGAGTAAAGTCGGCGGCAATGATTCGAAGAACACGCTTTATTGCTCCTTCTGCGGAAAGAGCCAGCATGAGGTGCGCAAGCTCATTGCCGGGCCGACGGTCTTCATCTGCGACGAGTGCGTCGAACTGTGCATGGACATCATTCGCGAGGAGAACAAGTCCTCGCTGGTCAAATCGCGCGACGGCATCCCCACGCCTAAGGAGATCCGCAAGGTCCTCGACGACTACGTGATCGGCCAGGACCATGCCAAGAAGGTGCTCTCGGTTGCGGTTCACAACCACTATAAGCGGCTCAACCATCAGACCAAGCACAACGACGTCGAACTCGCCAAGTCGAACATCCTGCTGATCGGGCCGACCGGTTCCGGCAAGACGCTGCTGGCGCAGACGCTCGCGCGCATTCTCGATGTTCCATTCACGATGGCGGACGCGACCACGCTGACCGAGGCCGGCTACGTCGGCGAGGACGTCGAGAACATCATCCTCAAGCTCCTGCAGTCGGCAGACTACAATGTGGAGCGTGCGCAGCGCGGCATCGTGTATATCGACGAGATCGACAAGATCAGTCGCAAGTCGGACAATCCTTCGATCACCCGCGATGTTTCGGGCGAAGGCGTGCAGCAGGCGCTGCTCAAGATCATGGAGGGGACCGTCGCGTCGGTGCCGCCGCAGGGCGGCCGCAAGCATCCTCAGCAGGAGTTCCTGCAGGTCGACACCACCAATATTCTGTTCGTGTGCGGCGGCGCGTTTGCGGGGCTTGAGAAGATCATCTCGGCCCGCGGCCGCGCCACTTCGATCGGATTTGGCGCCAAGGTGGCGGCCCCGGAGGACCGCAAGGCCGGCGAAATCTTCCGTGACGTCGAGCCTGAGGACCTTTTGAAATACGGCCTGATCCCGGAATTCGTCGGCCGCCTCCCGGTGGTGGCGACGCTGGAGGACCTCGACGAGCCGGCGCTCAAGCGCATCCTGCTGGAACCGAAGAACGCCCTGGTCAAACAGTATCAGCGGCTTTTCGAAATGGAGAGCATCGATCTGAGCCTTGCCGAGGAGGCGCTGGGGGCCATCGCCCGCAAGGCGATCGAGCGCAAGACCGGCGCGCGCGGCCTGCGCTCGATCATGGAGAGCATCCTGCTCGACACCATGTTCGATTTGCCGAGCCTCGAAGGGGTCGAAGAGGTGGTGATCTCCAAGGAAGTCGTCGAAGGCACCGCGCGGCCGCTGTATATTTATGCCGACCGCGCCGGCGATGCGTCGACCGCCTGAGCTTCCAGCCAATCTGAAACTAGGCCTCTTTTGAATGTTGAGCGGGTGCAGAAGCCTTAAGGGCGCGCGGCCTTGGCGAGGGCCTTGATCGCTTGGATGCAGTCTTGCGGGCGGCGGCAGCCAGCCGGTCAAGGGCGATTGGCGCGCGTTTAATCGCGCGCCAATCGCCGCTTAAGCGGTCGAGACCCTTGACCGGCTGCCATCCGATCTCGGGTTCACCCGAGATCGGGAAATTGAAGATACGCAC
>Ga0209062_1001296_pt1 | contig 46714 bp, 44 predicted proteins | sample Coa_R2_2_FD_187158 | JGI IMG/M metagenome (GOLD analysis project Ga0209062, IMG submission 187158) | Surface soil microbial communities from Centralia Pennsylvania, which are recovering from an underground coalmine fire - Coalmine... | ecosystem: Environmental > Terrestrial > Soil > Unclassified...
CCCACGGCTCGGCGCTGTTCACCCGCGGCGAGACCCAGGCGCTGGTCGTCACCACGCTCGGCACCGGCGAGGACGAGCAGTATGTCGACGCGCTGTCGGGGACGTACAAGGAAACGTTCCTGCTGCACTACAACTTCCCGCCCTACTCGGTCGGCGAGACCGGCCGCCTCGGCGGCACCAAGCGGCGCGAGATCGGCCACGGCAAGCTCGCCTGGCGCGCCATCCACCCCGTGCTGCCCCCGCATCACGAGTTCCCCTACACCACGCGCGTGGTCTCCGAGGTCACCGAGTCCAACGGCTCGTCGTCGATGGCCACCGTGTGCGGCTCCTCGCTCGCGCTGATGGATGCCGGCGTGCCGCTGAAGCGGCCGACCGCGGGCATCGCCATGGGCCTGATCCTCGAAGGCAGCCGCTACGCCGTGCTGTCGGACATCCTCGGCGATGAGGACCATCTCGGCGACATGGACTTCAAGGTGGCCGGCACCGAAAGCGGCATCACCTCGCTGCAGATGGACATCAAGATCGAGGGCATCACCGAGGAGATCATGAAGGTGGCGCTCGGCCAGGCCCGCGACGGCCGCCTGCACATCCTGGGCGAGATGAGCAAGGCGCTCACCGCTGCACGCGCCGAACTCGGCGAATACGCGCCGCGCATCGAGACCTTCAAGATCCCGACCGACAAGATCCGCGAAGTGATCGGCACCGGCGGCAAGGTGATCCGCGAGATCGTGGAAAAGACCGGCGCCAAGATCAACATCGAGGACGACGGCACCGTGAAGGTCGCCTCCAACGACGGCGAGGCCATGAAGGCCGCCATCAAGTGGATCAAGTCGATCACCTCGGAGCCCGAGGTCGGCCAGATCTACGACGGCACCGTGGTCAAGGTGATGGAGTTCGGCGCCTTCGTGAACTTCTTCGGCTCCAAGGACGGCCTGGTTCATATCAGCCAGCTCGCCTCGGCCCGCGTGCAGAAGACGTCCGACGTCGTCAAGGAAGGCGACAAGGTCAAGGTCAAGCTGCTCGGCTTCGACGATCGCGGCAAGACGCGGCTGTCGATGAAGGCGGTCGACCAGACCACCGGCGAGGACCTCGAGGCCAAGCAGAAGCCCGAAGCCCCCGCGCCGCGCGAAGCCGCCGGCGAGTAAGGGTTCACCACAGCGAAAAAAAGAAAGGGCGGCTTGAAAAGCCGCCCTTTTTGTTTGTGCCCGTTGCTGCGGTCGTTGCGCTCGGCGGAGCCTCTCTCACCGCTGTCGTCGCCCGGCTTGACCGGGCGATCCAGTGTTCCAGAGAGGGTAGTGCTCAAACTGAGACGCCTCGGGTTACTGGATCCCCCGCTTTCGCGGGGGATGACGAGCTGAGTGGGGGGCGCCCCTCTCGCAATTCACGCCGCCAGATCGAACCGGTCCAGGTTCATCACCTTGGTCCAGGCCGCCACGAAGTCCTTCACGAACTTTTCCTTCGAGTCGGCGCAGGCATAGACCTCCGCAAACGCACGCAGCTGCGAGTGCGAGCCGAAGACAAGGTCGACGCGCGTGCCGGTCCACTTGGCCTGCTTGGTCTTGCGGTCGCGGCCCTCATAGGCACCGTCGGCGGTCGGCTGCCATTCGGTGCGCATGTCGAGCAGGTTGACGAAGAAGTCGTTGGTCAGCGTACCCGGCTTGTCGGTGAAGACGCCGTGCTTGGAGTTGCCGGCATTGGCGCCGAGCACGCGCAGGCCGCCGATCAGCGCGGTCATCTGCGGCGCGGTGAGCGTCAGCAGCTGGGCGCGATCGACCATGGCCTCCTCCGGCTTCATGAACTGGTGCCTGCCGCTGATGTAGTTGCGGAAAGCGTCGGCACGCGGCTCCAGCGGCGCGAACGAGGCCGCATCGGTCTCCTCGGCCGAGGCGTCCATGCGGCCCGGCGTGAACGGCACCTTCACGTCGACGCCGCCGTCCTTGGCCGCCTTCTCGACACCGGCACAGCCGGCGAGAACGATCAGGTCGGCGAGCGAGACCTTCTTTCCGCCCGCGTTGAACTCCTTCTGGATCGCCTCGAGCTTGCCGAGCACCTTGGAGAGCTGAGCCGGCTGGTTGACCTCCCAGTCCTTCTGCGGAGCCAGCCGAATGCGCGCGCCATTGGCGCCGCCCCGCTTGTCGGAGCCGCGGAAGGTCGAGGCCGACGCCCAGGCCGTGGAGACCAGCTCGGACACCGAAAGCCCCGAGGCCAGGATCTTGGCCTTCAGCGCGGCAACATCCTGCTCGTCGACCAGGGGATGATCGACCGGCGGGATCGGGTCCTGCCAGATCAGCTTCTCCTTCGGCACCAGCGGCCCGAGGTAACGCGCGACCGGGCCCATGTCGCGGTGGGTCAGCTTGAACCAGGCGCGGGCAAACGCGTCCGCGAACTGGTCGGGATGCTCCAGGAAGCGCCGCGAGATCTTCTCATAGGCCGGATCGAAGCGCAGCGAGAGATCGGTCGTGAGCATGGTCGGGACACGCTTCTTCGACGGATCGAACGGGTCCGGGATCGATGCCTCCGCGCCCTTGGCCTGCCATTGCTGCGCACCCGCCGGACTCTTGGTGAGCTCCCATTCGTATTTGAACAGGTTCTCGAAGAAGTAGTTGCTCCACTTGGTCGGGGTCTGGGTCCAGATGACCTCCGGCCCGCCGGTGATCGCGTCGGCGCCGACGCCCGTGCCGAACTTGCTCTTCCAGCCGAGGCCCTGGTCCTCGATCGCACCGCCCTCCGGCTCGGGGCCGATCAGCGACGGATCGCCCGCGCCGTGGGTCTTGCCGAAGGTGTGGCCGCCGGCGATCAGCGCGACGGTCTCCTCGTCATTCATCGCCATGCGGAAGAACGTCTCGCGGATGTCCTTGGCCGCGGCGACGGGATCCGGCTTGCCGTTCGGTCCTTCGGGGTTGACGTAGATGAGGCCCATCTGAACCGCGCCCAGCGGCTCGGACAGCTGGCGCTCGCCGCTGTAGCGCTCGTCACCGAGCCAGGTTCCCTCAGGCCCCCAGTACAGCTCCTCAGGCTCCCAGACATCGACGCGGCCGCCGGCGAATCCGAAGGTCTTGAAGCCCATCGATTCCAGCGCGACGTTGCCGGCAAGCACCATCAGGTCGGCCCAGGAAATCTTCTTGCCGTATTTCTGCTTGATCGGCCACAGCAGCCGGCGCGCCTTGTCGAGGTTCGCGTTGTCGGGCCAGCTGTTCAGCGGCGCGAAGCGCTGCTGACCGGCACCGGCGCCGCCGCGGCCGTCGGTGATGCGATAGGTGCCAGCGGAGTGCCAGGCCATGCGGATCATGAGACCGCCATAGTGACCGAAATCGGCCGGCCACCAGTCCTGCGACTCCGTCATCAGGGCGGTGAGGTCCTTGATCACGGCATTGAGGTCGAGGCTCTTGAACTCCTTGGCGTAGTCGAACGCCTCGCCCATCGGATCGGACAGTTTCGAGTGCTGGTGCAGAACCTGAAGGTCGAGCTGTTCCGGCCACCAGTCACGGTTCGAATGGCCGCGAGTTCCACCCGTGAACGGGCATTTGGTTTTGTCATCCATCGTCTTTCTCCTCCGGTAGTCCTGCTCCGGGCGGCGGCAATTTACGCACCGCACCCCATCAGGTGAAATCGGTTTTAGTGATCGCCACGATCAGGAATTCTGATCATGATCGTTCGCTCGTCATGCGATGTCGCGCTGCCGGTTTCGTATACTCGCATCGCCAAATCTTGCAAAGCGACACGCCAGCGCCACGCGTGGTTTGTCGGCTTTGCGACAAATACTGCATGGGCGCGGCGTTTTCGGCTCGCATTGCGCCAAATTGACATCTAATCTTCATCCCTGCCTGGAAAGTTGATGGATGAACGCGACGATCCGACCCGCCCGTGCCGACGAGTATGGCGAAGTGGCCCGCGTCTGGATGGAGAGCTGGGTCTCCACCGGCCTCGATCAGGCGAGCAATTTCCTGCTGGCAAATTGCGCGCGCGGGTGCAGCAGGAGATCGAGAATGGCTGGACGCTTTTTGTCGCAGACGACAATGGCGCGCTCGCAGCCATGCTGGCATTGCATCTGCCGAAGCTCTATCTCGATCAGCTGTTCGTCGCGCCCGCCTGGCAGGGCCGCTCGCTCGGCCGCCGGCTGCTCGCCTTCACGCGCACGCAACTGCCTCAAGAGATCGTCTTGCGCTGCGTGCGCGAGAACGAGAAGGCGTGGCGCTGGTACGAGCGCGAGGGATTTGTGTGCGAAAAGGAGCAGGTCGAGCCGATGACCGGCTTTGTGATGAAGCATTATAGGTGGAAGAAGAACGCCCACGCATCTCCAGCGTGAGGTGCTATTGCAACCGAAAGCGACGCTGATTAGCATTCGGGCATTGCACGCGCTGTGTGCTCCTTCCAGCCCACCCCAGACGACACCTGTCCTCATCACATGATTCGCCTCCTCGCTGCTGCCCTCCTGCTCTGGAACTTGGGCGCACCGGCCTTCGCTCAGACCGAGCAGCCGGCGGCATCAAAACCAGCCGATCGAATCCAATCGACAGGCCCGGTCGGCCAAAAGCGGCCTACAGCGCGATCGCAACAGGCCTGTCAGCTCGGCCTGATTTCGATCGTCGGCAACAAGTTCGAGATGACGGACATCGGTCCGTTCGATCTTGCATTTACTGTCAAGTACAGCCACGGCCGGGCGGATTGGGGCCTCGATGATGTCGTACTCGCTCGCGTGCGCGCGGCCGCGCCCGGGCTCAATGTGCAGAACATCGCCTACGACAAGGAAGAACTTCACCGGGCGGCCCAGGAGCACGGGCTGTTTCGCAGCTTCGCAAACGAAATAAGAGATTTTGCGCGCCAGACCGCAGCTAAGACGCACTGTGAGCGCTACATTGTCGTCCACCGACGAACCGCTCAGATCGACGGGCGGCCGGCAGTGGCTGTAGGTTTCGGCCTGATTCGTCTCAGAAGCATGCTTGGCAAGGAAACCGCCTATCTACATGCTCTGACTTCCGTTCGGATCTACGACGGCAATTTCGAACTGATCAAGGCCGCCCCGGCATCGATGGGTGATGATCCTGGTCCATTCGAGGTCCCGAAGAACTACAAGCCTGTCCGCGGTCCGGCGCGTCAGATCGACATCGCCTCGCTTCCGGCTACACCACAACAGGCCGCGCAGAATCCCGCCTACCGTGCGAGCGTCGAGTCGTTGCTCGCAACCAGCCTTGACAAAACGCTGCCCGGGCTGCTCCGGTAATCGCAAGGCTGACTAGTCGCCGGAAAAGAACAGGAGGAGCCCCGCCATGATGCAGCTCTATTGGTCGCCGCGCTCACGCTCATTCTCGGCGCTCTGGCTGATGGAGGAGACCGGCAAGCCCTACGAGCGCGTGCTGACCGACATCTCGACGGGCGCGCAGCGGCGTGCGGAATATCTTGCGATCAATCCGATGGGCAAGGTGCCGGCACTCAAGGATGGCGAGGCCACGATCGCCGAATCGGCAGCGATCTGCGCCTATGTCGCCGAACGCTATCCCGACGCCAAGCTTGCACCGCCGCTCGGCGATCCCCTGCGCGCGAAATATCTGCAATGGCTGTTCTTCGCGCCGGGCTGCATCGAGCCCGCGATGGTGCAGATCGCAACCAAGCTGGAGATGAACCCGGTCTCCGCCGGCTGGGGCGATGCGCAGCGGGTGTTCGACGTGCTCGATGTCGCGCTGGAGAAGGGCCCCTGGATTCTCGGCGACGACTTCTCCGCCGCGGACGTCGCGATCGGCTCGGCGCTGAATTTCTGCGTGCGGCTGTTCAAGATGGTGCCGTCGCGGCCGACGTTCGACGCCTACATCGCCCGCTGCGTCGCGCGACCGGCCTTCCAGCGCGCGGAGAAGATCGCGGCGGGGTAGTACGACACCCCGGGATGTAGGGTCGGTGAAGGCGCGCATGCGCGCCGTGCCCACCATCTCGCGCAAAAACTCTGACAAAGCCATTGGCTCGGTGGGTACGCTTCGCTTTGCCCACCCTACAAAACTCATCCGTCGAGGCTCGCTTTCGCGAGCACCTCAGGATGAGGGGCCGAGATCACTCCCCCTCGAGCCTGTCCGGGCGGGGCTGCAGGATGATGTTGAAGCCGCTGTCGACGTAATGCGTCTCGCCGGTCACGCCGCCCGACAGATCCGACAACAGATACAGCGCCGAGCCGCCGAGCTCGTCCAGCGTGACGCCGCGGCCGAGCGGCGAATGCTTCTGCTGGAACGCGAACATGGCGCGCGAATCGCCGATCACCGAGCCCGCCAGCGTGCGCACCGGACCGGCCGAGATGGCGTTGACGCGAATGCCCCGGTCTCCGTAGTCGGCGGCGAGGTAGCGCACGGAGGCCTCCAGCGCCGCCTTCGCAACGCCCATCACGTTGTAATTCGGCATCGCCCGCTGCGAGGCGCCGTAGGTGAGCGTGATCATGGCCCCGGAGCCGCCCGTCATCAAGTCAGCCGCGCGCCTGGCGACTTCCGTGAACGAAAAGCACGAGACCAGCATGGTGCGCGAGAAATTGTCGCGCGTGGTGTCGGCATAGCGGCCGCGCAACTCGTTCTTGTCGGTGAAGCCGATGGCATGGACCAGGAAGTCCATGCGGCCCCATGTCTCGCGCAGGCTCGCGAACACGGCATCAACGCTTGCGATGTCCTCGACATCGCAGGGCAGCACGATGTCGGAGCCGAGCTCTCGCGCCAGCGGCTTGAGCCGCTTGGCCTGCGCCTCGCCCTGATAGGTGAAGGCCATCTCGGCGCCGTGGGCGCCGAGCGTCCTGGCAATGCCCCAGGCGATCGAATGATCATTGGCGATGCCCATGACCAGGCCGCGCTTGCCTTGCATCAAACCCTGCATTGTCTCTGCACTTTCTCTCTCGTCATGCCCGGGCTTGACCCGCCTGCGCGGCCGAAGCCGCTTCGGTGGGGCGAAGGCCCGGGCATCCAGGCCCGGACTTGTGGAGTTTCAAGACGTGGATGGCCGGGACGAGCCCGGCCATGACGGCAAATCTGACTGTCGTCTTCGCGACGAAGCTTATGCATCCAGCCGCTTGAACACCAGCGTGGCGTTGGTGCCGCCGAAGCCGAAGGAGTTCGACAGCACGGTGCCGAGCCTCGCATTGTCGATGCGCTTGCGCACGATCGGCATGTCGGCAAAGACCGGGTCGAGCTCGGTGATGTGGGCGCTTTCGCAGATGAAGCCGTTGTTCATCATCAGCAGGCAATAGATCGCCTCCTGCACCCCGGTCGCACCGAGCGAATGCCCGGTCAGGGCCTTGGTCGCCGAGATCGGCGGACACTTCTCGCCGGTGCCGAACACCTTGCGGATCGCCTCGATCTCCGGCGGATCGCCGGCCGGCGTCGAGGTCGCGTGCGGGTTGATGTAGTCGACCTTGGTCTTCACGGTCGAGAGCGCCATCTTCATGCAGCGCTCGGCGCCCTCGCCCGACGGCGCCACCATGTCGTATCCGTCCGACGTCGCGCCGTAGCCGACGATTTCCCCGTAGATGCGGGCGCCGCGGGCCTTCGCACGCTCGAGCTCTTCCAGCACCAGCACGCCGGCGCCCCCGGCGATGACGAAACCGTCGCGGCTGACGTCATAGGGACGCGAGGCCGTGGCCGGCGTGTCGTTGTATTTCGAGGACATCGCGCCCATGGCGTCGAACAAGACCGACAGCGTCCAGTCGAGCTCCTCGCAGCCGCCGGCAAAGATCACGTCCTGCTTGCCGTACTGGATGGTCTCATAGGCATTGCCGATGCAGTGATTGGAGGTCGCGCAGGCCGACGAGATCGAATAATTGACGCCCTTGATCTTGAACCAGGTGGCGAGCGTGGCGGATGCGGTCGAGGACATCGCCTTCGGCACCGCAAAAGGCCCGACCTTTTTCGGGCCCTTTGAGCGCGTGATGTCGGCGGCATCGACGATGGTGCGTGCGGACGGGCCGCCGGAGCCCATGATGATGCCGGTGCGCTCGTTGGAGACGTCCTGCGGGTCGAGCCCGGCGTCCTGGATCGCCTGCTCCATGGCGATGTGATTCCAGGCCGCGCCCTGGCCGAGAAAGCGCATGGCGCGGCGATCGATCACGCCGGCCGGATCGAGCGTCGGCGCGCCCTGCACCTGCGAACGAAAGCCGAGCTCGGCATATGTGTCGGCGCGGGAGATGCCTGACTTCGCCTCATGGAGACTCGCAAGCACTTCCTGAGTGTTGTTTCCGATGGACGAGACAATCCCCATCCCCGTGATGACAACCCGCCTCATGTCCCGCCTCGCCTGCCGTTACGTCCCTTAAGTCCTTGTTCAACGCGTTCCGGTTCAACCCGGCGCCGAGCCCTGCTTGAACAGCCCGACCTTCAGATCCTTGGCGCGATAGATAATCGCGTCGTCGACGGAAAGCCACCCGTCGGCAATGCCGAGCACCAGCTTTGAGCGCATCACCCGCTTGATGTCGACGTTGTACACAACCTTGCGCGCGTCCGGCAGCACCTGGCCGCCGAACTTGAGCTCGCTCAAGCCCAGCGCGCGGCCGCGGCCCTCGCCGCCGCTCCAGCCGAGATAGAATCCGACCATCTGCCAGAGCGCATCGAGCCCAAGGCAGCCCGGCATCACCGGGTCGTTCTTGAAATGGCAGCCGAAGAACCAGAGGTCCGGCTTCACGTCGAGCTCGGCGCGCACCAGACCCTTGCCGAACTCGCCGCCGGTTTCGGAAATGTCGGTGATACGGTCGAACATCAGCATCGGCGGCAGCGGCAATTGGGCATTGCCCGGGCCGAACATCTCGCCGCGGGCGCAAGCCAGCAAATCTTCATATTCATAGCCGGAGCGCCGGTTGAGCATGTGACAGTCAGCCTCTTTCAATTTCCGCTTGAACCCTCATTGACCGAGAGGACCCTGATCCACTCACCAAGCGCAACCGGTATTTCGGGGGCGCGGAGCGGCAGATCGACCTCAGGCCGTCAGGACGCGCCAGTGCGCGCCCGGGCCGATATCGGCGATCAGAGTCCGCGCGCTCTCTAACACAGGCCCCGCGGCGGTCAAAGCGCGGGAATGGGAATAAAATTGCCGCAAGTGACCTATAGTTCCGCAGATGGCTGGTCTGCGCCATTCCAGTTGCGAAAAACTTGCATCTGGGTAATTAGCCCAATATATTTCGAAACCTAGTTGCTAATAGCCAGCCGGTGGTTTGACGTGGAAATGAATGACAAGGCGGCCCGTCCGAGTGGCGAAACCGCCCCCTCCGCGGCCCTCGACAAGGGCCGGCAGCCGTCCATGACCGGCTGTCCCTGGCATGATGCCAATGAAATGCTGCAGTCGGCGGGCCTGCGCCCGACCCGGCAGCGCATGGCCTTGGGCTGGCTGCTGTTCGGCAAGGGCGCCCGGCATCTGACCGCGGAAATGCTCTACGAGGAGGCGACGCTCGCCAAGGTGCCGGTGTCGCTCGCGACGGTCTACAACACGCTGAACCAGCTGACCGATGCCGGCCTGTTGCGCCAGGTCAGCGTCGACGGCACCAAGACCTATTTCGACACCAACGTCACCTCGCACCACCATTTCTATCTCGAGCACAATCACGAGCTGGTCGACATTCCCGACCCGCATCTGGCGCTGTCCAAGATGCCCGAGGTGCCCGAGGGCTATGAGATCTCCCGCGTCGACATGGTCGTGCGCCTGCGCAAGAAGCGCTGAGGCCCGGTTCCGAACTTGTTGGTGGTTGTCGTCATGGCCGGGCTTGGTCCCGGCCGTTTTGTTTTGAGCACCGTCATTCCGGCGCGATGCGCAGCATCGAGCCCGGAATCTCGAGATTCCGGGTCTGGTCCTTCGGACCATCCTGGAATGACGGCGGCCGCTGCGAGAGCAGTCTGCGCCCCTCACGCCTAAATCAATTCACCTGCTCGTCGGCGTAGACGCCCCACAGCCGCTGCTGCTCGATCCAGCCGTCGAAGCCCTTGCCCTCGATGTGGCACCAGTGCTGATCGCACTTCTTGACCTGGGCGACGACGCCGGCCTGCAGGCGGGCGGTCACTGCGCTGTCGGTGTCGGCGTTCTCGTGCAGCGTGGCGAGATCGTCCTTGTTCTTCATGGTGACCACCGCAGTGCGGCGGCCGGATAGCAGCGAGTGGTAGACCCAGCCCTCGGCGCCCTCGGAATCGCGCACGCGGCGCCAGTTCTCGAACTCGGCGGTAATTTCGACCGGCAGCCCGGAGCGGGTATAGACCCAGGCGACATCATTGTCCTTGGTCGGACCGGCGCGAACGTTCACGTGATCGGACTTCAGGCTGACATAACGGGGAACAGGCAGGCCGCTTGCGGTCACTGCGACGTCTTTTGCAGAAAATCCTGTCGTAACCGAAGCCCCAAGCCAGCCACCCACCAGCACGGCGACCACACAGATACGCCCCAACGCCATTACACTCGTCTCCTGCCGAGAACAGTTCAGCCCGTTTCTTCGAGCTGAATTTTGAAGTTACCTTCGCCTGATTCCCCTTTGGGTCCCGCCCCTTTGGTCCGCGGCCGATGCGCGCGGGCCCTCGAACCCGTCCGGAGGTTCTTGTCTGGCTTCTTGTCTTGGCGTCCCCTTCTGCTAGAGAGGACGGAACACGCTCGAAGCCAAGACGCTGAACAAGACGCTGAACCAAGACGCGGCCGAGGCCCTCTGGCAACCCCAGCGGGAACATCGGCCCCCCTGAAGGAAACGCCAGGACCAAGCGGCCGTGGCAGTGTCGAACAACCGGGTTAATGAGGCCTGAACGGCCGCATGAGTGCAGGCCATGTCGGTGAAGAAAAAACCTCTCGTCGTCGTCACCCGCAAGCTGCCGGATTCGATCGAGACCCGCATGCGCGAGTTGTTCGACGCACGGCTCAATCTCGACGATACGCCGATGACGGCTGAGCAGATCGCCGACGCCATGCGCACGGCCGACGTGCTGGTGCCGACGGTGACCGATCACATCGGCGAAGCCATTCTCAAGGCCGAGGACTGCAAGGTCCGCCTGATCGCCAATTTCGGCAATGGCGTCGACAATATCGATGTCACGGCTGCGCATGCGCGCGGCATCACCGTCACCAACACGCCGAAGGTCCTGACCGAGGACACCGCCGACATGACCATGGCGCTGATCCTCGCCGTGCCGCGGCGACTGATCGAGGGCTCGCTGATCCTGACCGAGGGGCGGAGCTGGCCGGGCTGGTCGCCGACCTGGATGCTCGGCCATCGCATCGGCGGCAAGCGGCTCGGCATCGTCGGCATGGGCCGCATTGGCCAGGCCGTCGCGCGGCGTGCGCGGGCCTTCGGCCTGCAGATCCATTATCACAACCGACGCCCGGTCGCGCCGCAGATCGCCGAGGAGCTCGGCGCCACCTACTGGGAAAGCCTCGACCAGATGCTGGCGCGGATGGACATCATCTCGGTGAACTGCCCGCACACGCCGGCGACGTTCCACCTGCTGTCGGCGCGGCGGCTCAAGCTGATCCGCAAGGATGCCTATGTCGTCAACACCGCGCGCGGCGAGATCATCGACGAGGACACGCTGATCAAGCTGATCGAAGCGGGCGACGTCGCCGGCGCCGGTCTCGACGTGTTCGAGAACGAGCCCGCGGTCAGCCCGAAACTGGTGCGGCTGGCGAAAGCCGGCAAGGTGACGCTGCTGCCGCATATGGGCTCGGCCACCATCGAGGGCCGCGTCGAGATGGGCGAGAAGGTGATCATCAACATCCGCACCTTCCTCGACAACCACAAGCCCCCGGACCGCGTGCTGCCGAGCATGCTGTGATGGAAGTCGTCGCCCCGGCCTTCGCCGGGACGACCGAGGAAGCGCGACGACTACGCGTGCAGCTTCTCCAGCTCCTTCAGGATCGCCTCGCCCATCTGGGTCGTCGAGGCCGGCGTTGTGCCGGGCGACTTGATGTCGGCGGTGCGCAGGCCGCTGGCGAGCACGGCGGCGATTGCCGCGTCGAGCTTGTCGGCGAGCGCGCCCATGTCGAAGGAATAGCGCAGCGCCATGCCGAAGGAAGACAGCATCGCGATCGGGTTGGCGAGACCCTGGCCGGCAATATCGGGCGCCGAGCCGTGCACCGGCTCGTACAGCGCCTTGCGCTTCCTGCTCTTGACGTCGACCTCGCCGAGCGAGGCCGACGGCAGCATGCCGAGCGATCCCGTCAGCATCGCCGCGATGTCCGAGAGCATGTCGCCGAACAGATTGTCGGTGACGATGACGTCGAACTGCTTCGGCGCCTTGACGAGGTTCATGCCGCCGGAATCGGCGAGCTGGTGCTCCAGCTTGACGTCCTTGTATTCGCGGTCGTGCACCTGGGTGACCACCTCGTTCCAGAGCACGCCCGACTTCATGACGTTGCGCTTCTCCATCGATGTCACCTTGTTGCGCCGCTTGCGGGCGAGGTCGAAGGCGACGCGGGCGATGCGCTCGATCTCATAGGTGTCGTAGACCTGGGTGTCGACGGCGCGCTTCTGGCCGTTGCCGAGATCGGTGATGGTCTTGGGCTCGCCGAAATAGACGCCGCCGGTGAGCTCGCGCACGATCATGATGTCGAGGCCTTCGACGATCTCGCGCTTGAGGCTGGAGGCCTCCGCAAGCGCCGGATAGCACACCGCAGGGCGCAGGTTGGCGAACAGGCCGAGATCCTTGCGCAGCCGCAATAGCCCGGCTTCGGGGCGCACCTCGTAGGCGACAGCGTCCCATTTCGGGCCACCGACCGCGCCGAAGATCACGGCGTCGGCTTCCTTTGCTTTCGCCATGTCGCCCTCGGAGATCGACACCTTGTGCGCATCATAGGCCGCGCCGCCGACCAGCCCCTGCTCGGTCTCGAAGCTGGCAATGCCCCGCGCATTGAGCCAGTCGATCAGGCGCTTCACCTCCGCCATCACCTCGGGGCCGATGCCGTCGCCGGGCAGGAGCAGGAGCTTGTGGGTTGCCATGTTGTTGTCCTCCCTTTGTCCGTCATGGCCGGGCTTGGCCCGGCCATCCACGTCTTTGCCGCCACACTACCATGCAAGAAGACGTGGATGCCCGGGACAAGCCGGGGCCCGACGAAGAGCATAAAATCCGGCCGGAGTGCTAAAGCGCCGTTGCGCAATTGGCAAGACACCATTGCCTTAAGGCCCGCTGTGCAAAGCCCCCTGCGCCTGCCACAATGCGGCCTGCCGGAGTAACCCTTGCACGCCCCTCACCCGCCGACGACCGCGCAGGCCGCGCGGCTGATCCTCACGCTGTCGCTGGCCGCCACCGTCGGGCTCGGCATCGGCCGCTTCGCCTATGCGCTGGTGCTGCCGGACATGCGCGACTCGCTCGGGCTGTCATATTCGGCGGCCGGGTTCCTCAATACCATCAATGCCGCCGGCTATCTGCTGGGCGCGCTTCTCACCTCCTGGATGATCCGCCGCTTCGGCTGGTCGGCGACGGTCCGCGGCGGCACGCTCGCGGCGCTGGCCTCGCTCGCGCTCTGCGCCGTCACCGGCAATTTCGCGGTGCTGTCTTTCGCGCGCCTGATCGCGGGAATCGGCGCCGCCGCGAGCTTCATCGCCGGCGGGGCGCTGGCGGCGCAGATCGCGCAATCCCGGCCCGAACGCGCCGATTTCCTGTTGAGCCTGTATTATGCCGCGCCCGGCATCGGCATTCTCGCCTCGGGCCTGGTCGCGCCCTTCATGCTGCAGGCGTTCGGCGCCGGCTCATGGTGGATCGTATGGTGGGCACTGACCGCCGTGTCCACCGTGATGGCGGCGCCGCTGTTGATCATGCCGCTCGACAGCAAGGCCAACATCGCCGGCGGCGCGCAGGCAGAATTCGCGATCGCGCCCGTCATGATCTATCTCGCCGGCTACTTCCTGTTCGGCGCGGGCTATATCGCCTATATGACCTTCATGATCGCCTATGTCCGCGATCTCGGCGGCGGCGCGAGCGCCCAGGCCGCATTCTGGTGCCTGATCGGCCTATCCGCCTTTGTCACGCCCTGGGTCTGGCGCGGCGTGCTGGCGCTCGACCGCGGCGGGCTGTCCACCGCGATCATTCTCGCCGTCAACGCGATCGGCGCGGGCCTGCCGATCTTCGGCCATTCGGTCGCATGGCTCGCGGTTTCGGCGGTCGTGTTCGGCGTCGCCTTCTTCGCCGTCGTCGGCTCGACCACCGCCTTCATCCGCTTCAACACCCCGCCGGCGGCCTGGCCGGCCGGCATCGCCGCGATGACCATCGCCTTCGGCATCGGCCAGACGCTGGGCCCCATCGTGGTCGGCGCCATCACCGACGCCTTGGGGAGCCTGAGCTATGCGCTCAACATATCGGCCGCGACGCTGGCGCTCGGCGCGCTCGCGGCAGCGTGCCAGAGGAAGTTGAAGAGAGGCTGAATTGCCATAGCCAACGCGACACCGCTGCTTCACCGTCACCCTGAGGCGCTTGCGACAGCGAGCCTCGAAGGGCGACGGCCCCGCTGTCACAGCGGGGCCGTTCATCCTTCGAGGCTCGCTCCGCTCGCGCCTCAGGATGACGGGTCTTAGAGTGGTGCTCGCCAGAGCGGGCGAACGGCTAGCTCCCGCTGAACGAATTATACCCCTGGTCTTCCCAGTAGCCGCCCTTGTACTCGTTGGTGACTTCCATCGAGACCACGTATTTCGGGTTCTTGAAGCCGAGCTTGGTCGGCACCCGGATCTTCATCGGGAAGCCGTAGGCGCGGGGCAGGATTTCGTCGCCGAACTTGAATGTCATCTGCGTCTGCGGATGCAGCGCGGTCGCCATGTCCAGCGGCGAATTGTAGCCGTCCTTGTCGGCGCACTGGAACCAGACATATTTCGCGCGCGTGTCGGCGCCGACCAGCTTGAGGAAATCGCGCAACGGCGTGCCGGTCCAGCTGCCGATCGCGCTCCAGCCTTCGACGCAGATGTGGCGGGTGATCTGGTTGACCTGCGGCAGCTTGTAGAGCTCGTCCAGCGTCCAGGACTTCTTGTTGTCGACGAGGCCGCGCACCTCGAGCTTCCAGTCCTCGGCCCGGATCTCGGGCGCATCGTCGAGTTCGTAATAGGCGTTGAACGGGAATGGCTTGGTGATCGCGCTGGCCGGAAAGGTCGGCGCCAGCGCATTCGGATTGAACATCCAGGACTGCACGGCGTCGTTGAATTTCGACACCCGCGCCAGCACCGCATCGGCGCTGTCGCTATCGAGCACGTCGCAGCCGGTGAGCAGCGTCAGCGCGCCAATGCTGGCGCCGGCCGTGATGAAGCGGCGGCGGGTCAGATCGGGCATGACCTTGATCGCATCCTTGATCAGGAGCCGCTTGTCGACGCCGGGAATGATGAATTTGCGTTTGCTAGCCATGACGGACTCTCCGGGAAACTTGGCGGCCCAAACCTAGCGGCCGATGATCATCGCGCGCAGGCTTTTCGGCACCAGAAGCGCCAGCGCGACATGGACGATCAGGAACAGGCAGATCAGCGACATGCAGACGAAGTGGACGACGCGCGCCACGTCATAGCCGCCGAACAACGCGGTCAGATATTGCAGCTGCACCGGCTTCCAGATCGACAGGCCCGACAGCACGATGACGACACCGACGACGATGATGCCGGCATAGAGCAGCTTCTGCACGTAATTGTAGGCGGTGAGATCGTCATGCGCGAGCTTGAAGGTCAGCGCCGCCTTCAGGTCGGAAAACACGCCGCTCGGCGTGATCGGATACAGCTTGCGGCGGAAACGGCCGGTGGCAAAGCCCGTGATCAGATAGGCAAGGCCGTTGAGCATCAAAAGCCACATCGCCGCGAAATGCCAGAGCAGCGCGCCGCCGAGCCAGCCGCCGAGCGTGATGCTGTGCGAGAAGGTGAAGCTGAACAGGGGCGAGGCGTTATAGATCTGCCACCCCGACATGATCATCAGGATCATGGCCACGGCATTGGTCCAGTGCATCGCCCGCACCCAGGCCGGCTGGACCACCTTCGAGGGCGCACGCGTGGCGTGGTCATCAGTGGCTGTGAGGGTCGACATGGCGGCTCCGTTCTCTCATCGGTCGTTGGCATTTATACGCCAGGAACCAGGCTTCCGTTACCAGACCCCGGCCTATGAAAATGATGCCTTTGGTCTATGGCGTTCACAAAAAAGCGAGCCGGGTTTCCCCGGCTCGCTGTCGCCGATCCGGTTGGAACGAACGGATGGGCTTTCTTGACTAACGCGAACCCTGCCTCTCCCCGTCACCCTGAGGAGGCTGCGCAGAAGCCGTCTCGAAGGGCGACGGCCCGGGTGGTCGCAGCGGGGCCGCTCATCCTTCGAGGCCTGCGCTACGCTCCGGCGCCTCAGGATGACGGTGAGACGGTGGCGCAGCCGGCGCGATCAGCTCGCCGGCATCAGCACGGTGTCGACCACATGGATGACGCCGTTGGACTGGTTGACATTGGAGATCGTGACCATGGAGGTGCCGCCCTTGGCGTCGACGATCATGACTTTACCGCCGTCGCGCTTCACGGTGAGGGTTTCGCCCTCGACGGTCTTGAGCGTCTTGCCATCGGTGAGATCGGAGGCCTCGAGCTTGCCGGGGACCACATGATAGGTCAGGATCTTGGTCAGGGTCGCCTTGTTCTCAGGCTTGACCAGGCTGTCCACCGTGCCGGCCGGCAGCTTGCCGAAGGCCGTGTTGGTGGGCGCGAACACCGTGAACGGGCCCTTGCCTTCCAGCGTGTCGACCAGCCCCGCGGCCTTCACCGCAGCCACCAGCGTGGTGTGGTCCTTGGAGTTGACGGCGTTCTGGATGATGTTCTTCGACGGGTACATCGCTGCGCCGCCGACCATCACGGTCTTCTCTTCGGCGTGCACGGGGGCGACGATCGCAGAGGTGAGCGCGAACAGGCTGAAGGCGGCTGCAGACAGAAGGGCAATACGCTTGGACATGAGGAATCTCCCGAATGGTATGACCGGCGATGGGCCGGCGGTGAAAGGTCGACGGCGACATTTCGCTTGATGGGCTGTTGCGTCGTCGAGCCGAATTACGGGAGGTTTCGCGGTCCGGTTTCGGGAAAAACTTCTTTGTGATGGGTGAAACTAATGGCGGAGGTTTTCGTGTGTCGCTGCCGTCCACCACTCAGCCGTCCTGGCGAAAGCCGGGAGCCATACCGCGGAATCCCTCGGTAGGGCAGAGCGGCAGACGTTCTTTGCTGCAACGAATTCCTGCGGTCATGGGCCCCGGCTTTCGGCGGGGCGACGGAGGGCGCTAGTCCCTGTTCGCCGGTGTCTGGATGAATCCCCTGTTCCAGGTCGGGCTGATCAGGATCTCGTTCACGCACACCCGTGGCGGGAGGCTTGCGACAAAGGCGATGGTGCGGCCGAGATCTTCGGACTGCAGCATCCTCGCCTGCTCCTCCTCGCTCGGCACCACCGGCCGCAGCTTCAGAATCGGCGTCGCGACCTCGCCCGGCATCAGGCAGCAGGCGCGCAGGCCGTTGACGCATTCCTCCATGTTGAAGGAATGGGTCAGCGCCAGCACCGCGTGCTTGGTGGTGGTGTAGGCGGGGCCCGGCATTTTCGAGACATGGCGGCCGGCCCAGGAGGAGACGTTGATGATGATGCCGTCCTGCTGCCTGCGCATGGTGGGCAGCACCGCGCGCATGCAATAGAGCACGCCGTTGAGGTTGATCTCGACCAGCTTGTTCCAGCCGTCGAGCTCCATGTCGTCCCAGCGCCGTTTGGCGACGTTGATGCCGGCGCTGTTGACCAGCAGATCGATCCGGCCGTGTTTGGCCACGATCGCGCCGGCCACCCGCTCGACATCGGCGGCGACGCTGACGTCGAGGGCCATCGCCTCTGCGAGCCGGCCTGCCCCGGTGATTTTCGCCACCACCGCATCCAGCGCCTCCTTGCGGCGGCCCGAAACCACGACGATCCAGCCTTCCGCGGCCAGAGCCTCGGCGCCCGCCTCCCCGATGCCGCTGCCTCCGCCCGTCACCCAGGCCACGCGTTTTGCGCCTTTTGTCATGCCAACTGTCTCCGTTGCCTTTTGAAGGGCGTTTTTGCTAAGCAGCCTTGTCATAAAGAGGCCGTGCCCCCACGGAATGTTGCATGAACACCAGCGCCAACGCCAACCTGTTTTCCCGCCTGTTCGACCGCCTCGACGACCCCAAACGTCTTGCGATCGAAACGCATGACGGCGAGCGCATCACCTATGGCGACCTGATCGCGCGCGCCGGCCAATTCGCCAATGTGCTGGTCGAGCGCGGCGTGAAACCGGGCGACCGGGTCGCGGTGCAGGTCGAAAAGTCGGTCGCGAACCTCGTGCTGTATCTGGCGACGGTGCGGGCCGGCGCGGTCTACCTGCCGCTCAACACCGCCTATACGCTGAACGAGCTCGACTACTTCATCACCGACGCCGAGCCGTCGCTGGTGGTCTGCGATCCCGCCAAGGCCGACGGCATCAGGACCATCGCAGCCAAGGTCGGCGCCAAGGTCGACACGCTGGATTCCCATGGCAAGGGCTCGCTGACCGAGGCGGCTTCGAAAGCGAGCCCCGCTTTCGAAACCGTGCCGCGCGGCAATGACGATCTCGCCGCGATCCTCTACACCTCCGGGACCACCGGCCGCTCCAAGGGCGCGATGCTCTCCCACGACAATCTCGCATCGAACTCGCTGACCCTGGTCGACTACTGGCGCTTCACCGACAAGGACGTGCTGATCCACGCGCTGCCGATCTATCACACCCACGGCCTGTTCGTGGCGAGCAACGTGACGCTGTTCGCCCGCGCCTCCATGATCTTCCTGCCGAAGCTCGATCCCGATCTCATCATCAAGCTGATGGCGCGCGCGACCGTGCTGATGGGCGTGCCGACCTTCTACACCCGCCTCTTGCAGAATCCGGCGTTGTCGCGCGAGACCACCAAGCACATGCGCCTGTTCGTCTCCGGCTCGGCGCCGCTGCTCGCCGACACCCATCGCGAATGGTTCGCGCGCACCGGTCATGCCGTGCTCGAGCGCTACGGCATGACCGAGACCAACATGAACACGTCGAATCCCTACGACGGCGAGCGCGTGCCCGGCGCGGTCGGCTTCCCGCTGCCCGGCGTTTCCGCCCGCGTCACCGACCCCGAAACGGGCAAGGTGCTGCCGCCCGACACCATCGGCATGATCGAGGTGAAGGGCCCCAACGTGTTCAAGGGCTATTGGCGGATGCCGGAAAAGACCAAGTCCGAATTCCGCGACGACGGCTTCTTCATCACCGGCGACCTCGGCAAGATCGACGACAAGGGCTATGTCCACATCGTCGGCCGCGGCAAGGATCTCGTGATTTCCGGCGGCTTCAATGTCTATCCGAAGGAGATCGAGAGCGAGATCGACGCGATGCCGGGCGTGGTGGAATCCGCCGTGATCGGCGTGCCCCACGCCGATTTCGGCGAGGGCGTTACCGCGGTCGTGGTGAAGCATCCAGAGGCCAAGGTGGACGAGGCGAGCGTGCTGAAAGGCCTCGAAGGACGGCTGGCAAAATTCAAGATGCCCAAGCGCGTCTTCGTCGTGAACGAGCTGCCGCGCAACACCATGGGCAAGGTGCAGAAGAACATTTTGCGCGAGCAGTACAAGGACATTTACAACAAGGCGTAGTTCGCGCCGGCGCTTAATGGTCGCAATGAGCGAAATTCCTTAAATCAACAGCGAGCTTCGATGGGACGAGGCTCGCCTTCCGGCGTCGGTATCGGAAACGGACCTGGGTGGCATGCTATTTTCGGTCCTGACTCCCTGGCCGCCAAAAATAGCCATGGCGCCGGGTGCGGCGATCGGGCAGTGCCGAGAACTCGGCTGACGATCGGCAAGGAAGAGTTGGCCGCGCGCATTCAGGCGCTGGTCGAATCGGATCGTCTCGAAGGCAATGGCGACCTTCGCATGTGGCGCTTCAGCGAGGTCCGATTGAAGGTCTGAATTGAGAAGGATGTTGTCGTCCCGGCCTTCGCCCGGGGGCAACGGGACTCACTCGATCACCTCATCGGCCCGCAGCAGGAACGTCTCCGACACCGCGAGCCCGATCGTTCTCGCCGTCTTCAGATTGATCACCAGTTCGAATTTGGTCGGCTGCATCACCGGCAGATCGGCCGGTCTCGCGCCGGCGAGGATCTTGCCGGCATAGATGCCGGTCTGGCGATAGCCCTCGGCGAAATGCGCGCCATAGCTGGCGAGGCCGCCGACATCGGCGAATTCGCGGCGGAACGACATGGCAGGCAGCTTGTAACGCAGTGCCAGCGCGGCGATGTGCTCCCGGTCGGAGCCATAGAAGGGATCGTTGCAGGCAAGCACGGCGCCGACTTTCTGCTCGGCGAATTTGGCAAACGCGGCATCGAGCTCGGCCGGGGTGCCGGCATTGATGACAATGGCCGCGATGCCGAGCCGGCGCGCAGCCTCGTCGACCTCCTGCGCCTGCACTTTCGCAGCCGGATAGCCCGGGTTGATCAGCACGCCGATGGCGGCTGCCTGCGGCAGCATCTCGTGCAGAAGCTCCAGCCGCTTGGCCTCCAGCGTCGAGCCGATCATGCTGATGCCGGTGATGTTGCCTTCGCCGCGGTTGAGGCTGGCGACCAGCCCCGCCTTGATGGGGTCGGCGGCGGTGATGAAGACGATCGGGATGGTCGAGGTCGCCGCCTTGGCGGCGCGGCCGGGATCGCTGCCGCCGGCCGCGATGATCAGCGACACGGGGCGCTTCACCAGGTCCTCCGCGAGCCCGGGCAGTCGCTCATAGCGGCCGTCGGCCCAGCGGAATTCGACCGTCACATTCTCGCCGACGGTGAAGCCGGCCTCTTTGAGGCCCTGCAGCGCTGCTGCGACCAGGCTCTTCTGGTCATCGGCCGAACCGCTGCCGAGATAGCCTATCACCGGCTTCGCCTGCTGCGCGGCCGCGGCATACGGCCGTGCCAGCAGCGTGCCCAAGAGCGCGATGAATGTGCGCCGCCTCATGCCCCGCTTCATGCAATGTCATTGCCTAAAGAAATATTTTCGTGATCAATACACAGAAATCTTCGCGAGGAAATGGGGCGCGTTGGCGTCTCCTCTCCCCCCTTCGCCCTTACGAGGCCGAAGAAGGGAATGAGGGTCAGCAGCGCAATGAAGGTGTTGTTTCCGACGCCCCATGTCCAGTTGAGCAGAAATGCGCCCCGATTCCAGCGATCGATTTCCGCAGGGACGATCGTCGGATCGCTGCGAAAGTGGGAATCGGTCATGGATTGCGTCCCGTGAGAAGCGGCGCCGCTACTGCCCCGTCGCGAGACTTATCATGAACCGCCCGCCGACGATCAAGAGATAGCAGCCGAAGGCGATTTCCAGCTGGCGTTTTGACAATGCATGCGCCACTCGCACCCCGAGCGGAGCGGTGAAGAGCGACATCGGCATCACCAGGATGGCGCCGATCAACGAAATGTAGCCGAGCGCGAACGGCAGCTGCAGCGCCATCACGTCGGGAAAGCGCGCGGCCGCCGGCCAGCCCGCATAGACATAGCCGAGCGCGCCGGGAATCGAGATCAGCACCGCGAGCGCGGAGGACGTCGCGACCGATTGATGGATCGGGCGACCGTAGAAGGTCATCAGCAGATTGGAGAACAGTCCGCCGCCGATCCCCATCAGGGTCGAGAGAATGCCGATCAGGAAGCCGTAGAGCTTCATCAGCGGCCCCTTGGGCAGGTCGTCGCCGAGCTTGAACGCCTCGGCGGCAAACAACAGCCGCACGGCGGCGGAGAAAGCCACCGCGACAAAGACGATCTTGAACAGCCGCTCTGGCGCATGGCGCGCAACAATACTGCCGGTGACGACACCGACCAGGATCGTCAGCCCCCACTGCCTGATGATCGCCGTATCCACGGCGCCGCGGGCGTAGTGGGCGCGGAAGGAGCGGATCGAGGTCGGGATGATCACGGCAAGCGAGGTACCCACGCATAACGGCATCCGCACCTCCAGCGGCACGCCGGCCAAGCGAAAACATTCGTAGAACACCGGGACCAGGATCGCGCCGCCGCCGATGCCGAACACCCCGGCGAGAAAGCCGGCGAGTGCCCCGACCACGATCAGAAGCGCCGCCAGCTCGATCAGTTCGGATGGATTCAGTCCGGCCGGCACGATTCCACGCTCCACGTTTGGCGCCGAACATAGACTAGCGCGGATTGCGGGAGTATTGGCTTGATTGGGATACTTCCTTGCGAAAAGCGGAAGGATCGGGATGGACCAGTTCGCGGCACTCGCCACCTTTGTGCGGGTTGTCGACGCCGGCAGCCTCTCCGGCGCGGCGCGCGCGACGGCGAGCTCGCTGACCTCGGTCAGCCGCCAGCTCTCGGCGCTGGAGCGGCACTTTGCCACCCGGCTCGTCAAGCGCACCACGCGCCGGCTCGCGCTCACCGAAGACGGACGGATCCTCTATGGACGCGCGAAAGCAATCCTCGCCGAGCTCGGCGAGATCGAGCGCGCGCTGTCGGCCGGCCACGCCGAGCCGACCGGGCGGCTGCGACTGAGCGCGCCAAGCCTGATCGGCCGGCTGCTGGTCGCGCCCATCCTGCCCCAGTTCTTGCAGCGCCATCCGGCACTCTCGATCGACCTCATGCTGGCCGACCGCCCCGTCGACATGATCGAGGAGGACATCCACCTCGCGCTGCGCATCGGGCAGCTGCCGGACTCGCACCTCGTGGCGCGCAAGCTCGCCGACATCCAGATGATCGTCTGCGCGGCACCTGCCTACCTCGAGCGGCGCGGCAGGCCTCGCACGCCCGAACAGCTCGACGAACATGATTGCCTGCTGTTCTCCGACACGCCCGGCGCCGGGAGCTGGCGCTTTCGAACGGAGAACGGCGCGGAATGCAAAATTCCGATATCTGCCAAGCTCTGGATTAATGGCCTCGATGCGCTGGTCGCGGCTGCGCGCGACGGTGCCGGCATCGTCCGCGTGCCGTCGTGGCAGGTGCGCGCCGATCTCGCCGCCGGCCGCCTGACACGCATCCTGACCAGCCATGAGCCGGCGCCGGCGCCGCTTCATCTGTTGTTCGAGGCGACGCGGCTGGCAGCGCCAAAGACGCGAATATTCGCGGATTATTTGATATCGCAGTGGCGCGCGTCAGACCCATTCGGCGACCGAGGCCTGGCTTCCGCCAAAGAGTAAAATCGAGATTCGACCTTTCCGATCGCCGGTCGCCGGCCTGGTATACCAGGCGCAAATTCTGCCCGTTTTACCTGCCGGTTTTGCTGTGGCCTAGCGGTGAACACGGATTCGCTCCGCCGCCATTTGGTCGTTGCACTGACTGATTCGACTCCGTAAATAAGGCGCGTCTCTCCCGCGATCCAATGACGCGCCTTCGCGGGCCCGCACAACATCGCAGCCCGCCTGCAGCCGCTCAAGAAGCAGCAAGACACATGACCGCCAGGATCGAACGACCGCTTTCGCCGCATATCCAGACCTACCGATGGACACTGACCATGATCATGTCCATCCTCCATCGCGCCACCGGCATCGCCCTCTATGTCGGCACGCTGCTCTTGGTGTGGTGGCTGGTCGCCGCGGCCTCCGGACCGACCGCCTATGCCAATGTCCAGGCCTTCACCGGCAGCCTCATCGGCCGGCTGATCGTGTTCGGCTACACCTGGGCGATCATGCATCACCTGCTCTCGGGCATCAGGCATTTCGTCTGGGACCTCGGCTACGGCTTCAAGGCCAATGAGCGCGAGGCGCTCACCTGGGGCGCGCTGATCGGCGGCATCTCGCTGACCGTGCTGCTCTGGATCATCGCCTATGCAATCGGAGGCGGCCGATGAGCTCGCTCGAATCGCAGCCCTCGCGCTCGATGCGCACCCCGCTCGGCCGCGTCCGCAACCTCGGCGCCGCCCATTCCGGTACCGGCGATTTCTGGCGCCAGCGCCTGACCGCGGTCGCCATGACGTTGCTGACCATCCCCGCCATCGTCGTCGTCATGATGGTGCTCGGCCGCAACCAGGCCGGCGCGGCACAGATCCTCGGCTCGCCCTGGGTCGGGCTGATCCTGCTGCTCTTCATCCTCGCCTCGACCTGGCACATGAAGATCGGCATGCAAGTCGTGATCGAGGACTATGTGCACAATGAGAAGCTGAAGATCGCGGCCATCATGGCCAACAACTTCTTCACGGTCGTGGTGGCGCTATCGGCGACCTACGCGATCTTCAAACTGTCATCGGGAGTTTGAGCAATGGCCGCTGACGGCAACGGCAAGGCTAGCAACGGCAAGGCTACCAACGGCGGGGCGCCGGCCACCAACGGGAAAGCCTATCCGATCGAGGACCACACCTACGACGTCGTCGTGGTCGGCGCCGGCGGCGCCGGCCTGCGCGCCGTGGTCGGCTGCAGCGAAGCGGGCCTGCGCACCGCCTGCATCACCAAGGTGTTTCCGACCCGCTCGCACACCGTGGCGGCGCAGGGCGGCATCTCGGCCTCGCTCGGCAACATGCATCCGGACGACTGGCGCTGGCACATGTACGACACCGTCAAGGGGTCGGACTGGCTCGGCGACCAGGACGCCATCGAATACATGGTGCGCAACGCGCCCGAAGCGGTCTACGAGCTCGAGCATTGGGGCGTGCCGTTCTCGCGCACCGAGGACGGCAAGATCTACCAGCGCCCGTTCGGCGGCATGACCATCGATTTCGGCAAGAGCCAGGCGCAGCGCACCTGCGCCGCTGCCGACCGCACCGGCCACGCCATGCTGCACACGATGTATGGCCAGGCCCTGCGCCATTCGGCAGAGTTCTTCATCGAATTCTTCGCCATCGACCTGATCATGGACGACCAGGGCACCTGCCGCGGCGTGATCGCGCTCAAGCTCGACGACGGCACGCTGCACCGCTTCCGCGCCCAGACCACGATCCTCGCCACCGGCGGGTATGGCCGCGCCTACGCCTCCTGCACCTCGGCGCATACCTGCACCGGCGACGGCGGCGGCATGGCGCTGCGCGCAGGGCTGCCGCTGCAGGACATGGAGTTCGTGCAGTTCCATCCGACCGGCATCTACGGCTCGGGCTGCCTGGTCACCGAGGGCGCCCGCGGCGAAGGCGGCTACCTCGTCAACTCCGAAGGCGAGCGCTTCATGGAGCGCTATGCGCCCTCGGCCAAGGACCTCGCCTCGCGCGACGTGGTGTCCCGCGCCATGACCATCGAGATCCGCGAAGGCCGCGGCGTCGGCAAGAAGAAGGACCACATCTTCCTGCATCTCGACCATCTCGATCCGGCGGTGCTGGCCGAACGCCTGCCCGGCATTTCCGAATCGGCGCGGATCTTCGCCAATGTCGACGTCACCCGCGAGCCGATTCCGATCGTGCCGACGGTGCACTACAACATGGGCGGCATCCCCACCAATTATCACGCGGAGGTGCTGACCAAGGCGAATGGCGACGACAATTCGATCGTCCCCGGCCTAATGGCGATCGGCGAAGCCGCCTGCGTCTCCGTGCACGGCGCCAACCGGCTCGGCTCCAACTCGCTGATCGACCTCGTGGTGTTCGGCCGCGCCGCGGCGCTGCGGCTCGCCGAGAAGCTCACGCCCAACGGCAAGCAGCCGGACCTGCCGAAGGATTCCGCCGACAAGGCGCTCGGCCGGCTCGACCATTACCGCCATGCCTCCGGCGGCACGCCGACGGCGAAGCTGCGCGAAAGCATGCAGCACGTGATGCAGAACAATTGCGCGGTGTTCCGCACCGGCGAGGTGCTGCATGAAGGCCAGAACCTGATCCACAAGGTCCATGGCGGCATCGGCGACATCTCGGTTTCCGACCGCTCGCTGATCTGGAACTCCGACCTGATCGAGACGCTGGAGTTCGACAATCTGATCGTGCAGGCGGTGGTGACCATGGACTCGGCCGCCAACCGCACCGAAAGCCGCGGCGCGCATGCGCGCGAGGATTTCTCCGCGCGCGACGACAAGGACTGGATGAAGCACACGCTGGCTTGGATCGATGACAAGGGCAACACCACCATCGATTACCGGCCCGTGCACAACTACACCATGACCAACGACGTGCAGTACATCCCGCCCAAGGCGCGCGTTTACTGAGGCCGGACTTACCAACACACTGTCATGCGCGGGCGTGACCCGCGCATCCATCTTCAAAAACGATGGATCGCCGGATCAAGTCCGGCAATGACGAGCGAAGGATAAAGGCGAGACAGATGGTTGAATTTGCCCTTCCGAAGAACTCGAGGATCACCGCCAACGGCAAGACCTGGCCGAAGCCGGCCGGCGCCGCCCAGCTGCGCGAGTTCAAGATCTATCGCTGGAATCCGGATGACGGAAAGAACCCGCAGATCGACACCTATTATGTCAACACCAAGGATTGCGGTCCGATGGTGCTGGACGGCCTGATCTGGATCAAGAACCACATCGATCCGTCGCTCACCTTCCGCCGCTCCTGCCGCGAGGGCGTGTGCGGCTCCTGCGCGATGAACATCGACGGCCAGAACACGCTCGCCTGCACCCGCTCGATGCACGACGTCAAGGACGGCGCGGTGAAGATCAACCCGCTGCCGCACCAGCCGGTGGTCAAGGACCTGGTGCCCGATCTCACCAATTTCTACGCGCAATATGCCTCGATCGAGCCGTGGCTGAAGACCTCGACGCCGACCCCGCAAAAGGAGTGGCGTCAGAGCCATGAGGACCGCGAGAAGCTCGACGGTCTCTACGAGTGCATCCTGTGCGCCTGCTGCTCGACCTCCTGCCCGAGCTATTGGTGGAACAGCGAGCGTTTCCTGGGTCCGGCCGCACTGCTGCAGGCGACGCGCTGGGTCAAGGACTCCCGTGACGAAGCGACCGGCGAGCGGCTCGACAATCTGGAAGATCCGTTCCGGCTCTACCGCTGCCACACCATCATGAACTGCGCCAAGGCCTGCCCGAAGGGCCTCAACCCGTCGGAAGCCATCGCGGAGCTCAAGCTGAAGCTGGTCGAACGCCAGGTTTGAGATGACCCCTGGCGAAAGCCAGGATCCATAACCCAGCGAACAGTTGCGGCGCGCCTCTGGCGTCCGTCATGAGGCGGCCATCTGGCCGCCTCATTTCAGCCCTGCGATGATCATTCGCGCGGGTCGGCCGCAATCACTGAACATTTGGACACACGGCCGAAACCAGCTAGCATTCTTGCATCTCACGAGGATGCGACGGTTGACGCCCGACAACGATCCCTCGCCGGCGCCGTTTGGTGCGTTTGCGCCGACTGCGGCGCAGGCGTCGTTGATTCGGCTGGCGCACGGATCGGGACTGAAGCGCGGAGCGTTTCGTCCCTGGCTGTCGCGGCTCACCACTCTTTTGCGCACAGGCCCCGTCGACGTCCAATACCAGGGCGGCTCGTTCCGCTTCCATCACCAGGCGAGCGCCACCGAGCGCGGCGCGCTGTTCAATCCCGACTACAATCGCGACGAGCTCGAATTCCTGCGTGCCAGCCTGCCCGCGGGCGGCGTGTTCGTCGACGTCGGCGCCAATGTCGGCACCTATGCGCTCTCGCTCGCGCGCAACGTCGGCGCGCGCGGCATGGTGGTCGCGATCGAGCCGCATCCGGTCATCCATGCGCGGCTCGCCTTCAATCGGGCGGCTTCGGGCCTTGCGCAGGTGCGGCTGGTCGCCGTCGCCGCCGGTGAAGCCGATGGCGAAGTGATGATCGAAACCGACACCGACAATCTCGGCGCGAGCCATGTCGTGACCGGCAAGGCCACAGCCGGTGCCTTCAAGGTGCGGTGCATGACCTTGCAGCACATTCTCGGCGAGGCCGGCGCCGACAGGGTCGATGCGCTGAAGATCGACGTCGAGGGCTTCGAGGATCGCGTGCTGACCGGCTTCTTCGCGCAGGCGCCGCAGGCGCTGTGGCCGCGTGCGGTCGTGATCGAGCACCTGTCCCGCGAGGAATGGCAGCAGGACTGCATCGCCGACATGATCGCGTGCGGCTATCGCGAGACCGGCAGAACGAGAAGCAACACGCTGTTGCTGCGCATGTGAGGCGGCGCCGAACGCGAGCGATCGTCCCGAGGATCGCCGTCATTCCGCTGGACACGGCAGGGAACATCGCTCCCGGCGAGCCGTTGTCGCTGCGAGAAACGGAAGGAGCCCATCATGGCCAGCCTCTGTGTCGAACGGCGCGACGGCGCCGCGTCATGAGCAATCCTGATTCTCCGCGCGTCGACCCGCCCGACATTCCGCCACCGACCCCGGGCCATCCGACCGAGCCGCCGCCGGAAGCTCCGCCCGGCAATCCCAATCCGGAAGCGCCGCCGCCCATGCGCGAGCCTGGCGAAGCGCCGGTGCCCGACGAGCTGCCGGGAAAGACGCCGGATGAAATTCCGACCCGCGGACCGAGCGGGCCGACCACGCCAAATCCCGCGACGGATTGATGCGGCGATGATCTGCCGCCTGTCGTCTCTCCGCTGTCATCGCCCGACGTTTTGCTCAGCCAAGCTCGCGCCCGAAAGATCACGATGCGCGTGTGTGTGGTAGTAAGCCGCGTCCGACGGTCGCAGGCGAGAGGTTCGGTTTGAAACAAATCACTGAATGCGTCATGAACGGGTTCCCACCCAGGCCCGCGTTGTTCGAAAATATATCGGGGTCCATCCGCCAGCGCCGCCACATTGCGGCCTAACCCGTATTTGTTGATCGCCGCGCTTTCGCTTCCGTTGATTCCGGGAACCAATATCACATGACCAAACTTCGTCTCCTGCTGCTTGCCACGACTGCGCTAACGGCGATGCAATTCGCAGGCTCCGCATCGCACGCCGAGAGCGCGCCGCTCGTCATGGCCCAGGCGCAAAAGGAAGAGCTCGGTCCCGACGGCAAGCCGAAGCAGCCGCCGAAGGAGGCGCCGAAGCCGCCGCAGCCGCCGGCCAAGGGCGCGCCCCCGCCGCCTCCCGCCGCCGCACCGCATCCGGCGCCGCCCCCGCCGCCCAGCGCGCAGCCTCCTGCGCGACCGACGGCTCCGCCGCCACCGCCCGTGGCGCATCCCGCCCCTCCCCCGCCGCCGCCCCCACCAGCCGCTCCAAAGCAGCCGGCTCCGCCGCCACCGCCGGCTGCGCATCCGCAGGCGGCGCCCGAGCAGCCGCATGCGTTGCCAAAGGAGCTGCCGAGAGAACAGCCAAAAGAACAGCTAAGAGAACAGCCAAGAGAACAGCCAAGGGAGCTGCCCAAAGAACAGAAGGAGCTGCCAAGGGAGCAGAAGGAGCCTCCGAGGGAGACACCCACGCCAGGCGCCAATCGCCCGCAGCCCGGATCTCCCCCGGCTCCGCCGCCAGGGACCGTGCGTCCGAACGCCACACCGACCGGCACGCCCACAACCCCACCGGCGCAGCAGGGCGCCGGTGCGCCTCCCCAAGGCCATCCGGGCCCGGCGCCCACCGGCACGCCGCCGGCGCCGCCTGCAGGCGCTGCCACGGCGCCCGCCGGTCGGCCGGGCACGACTCCTCCCACCCCTCCGGCCCCGCCGCAGGGCGTCGGTGCGCCGCCGAGCCGTCCCGTCACGCCTCCCCCCGGCAATCAGACCGCGACACCGCCGACCGGTGCTGCGCCCATGCTGGTGCGTCGCGCGCCGCCGCAGGTGACTGCGCCGCTGCCGCCGCCACCCGCGCCGCCGCAGAACCTGACGCCGCTGCCGGCAGGCGCGGCTGCGCAGGGGCCGCGCCGGCTCGACGACTTCCGCGCCGAGCGCCGCGAGGTGCAAGAGGGCGGGCGCACCGTCATCACCGAGCCCGGCCGCGTCATCATCCGCGACCCGAGCGGAGAGTCCTTTGTTCGCCACGACGAGCTCGAGCGCTTCCGCTACGGGGCGCGCAACATTGAGACGCAGCGCGTCGGCGCCGACACCCGCACCATCATGATCCGCCCCGACGGCTCCCAGGTCATCACCGTGATCGGGCCCGACGGCTCGCTGCTGCGGCGTATCAGGCGCGACCCGCGCGGCGAGGAGTTCGTCATCATCGACAACTCCTATCGCGATCCGCGTGCGGTCGGCGGCTTCTATGTCGACCTGCCGCCGCCGGTGGTCCGCATTCCCTATGATCGCTACATCGTCGATGCCTCGGATGCGCCACCGGACCTGATCTACGAGACCATGGAGGCGCCGCCGGTCGACCGCATCGAGCGCCGCTATTCGCTGGATGAGATCCGCTACAGCCCGAACGTGCGCATGCTGATGCCGAGCATCGACGTCAACACCATCAACTTCGACATCGGCTCGTGGGAGATTTCACCCGACCAGGACGCGAAGCTGCAGGCGATCGCCGACGGGCTCAACCGCGCCATCCAGCGCAATCCGCGCGAGGTGTTCCTGATCGAGGGTCACACCGACGCGACCGGCAACGACACCGACAATCTGTCGCTGTCGGACCGCCGCGCCGAGTCGGCGGCTGAATTGCTGACCCAGCAATTCGGTGTGCCCGCCGAGAACCTGACCTCACAGGGTTACGGCTCGCAATATCTGAAGGAGCAGACCGATGGACCGAGCCGGATCAACCGGCGCGTCACCATCCGCCGCATCACCCCGCTGCTCAACGGCGGCACCGCCTCACTGCCCCCGCCGCCCCCCGGCATCGCGCCGCCGCGGTGAGGCAGACGAGGATGGACATGCAGATGGCCGGGAGCAATCCCGGCCATTTTTGTTTTTGCCTCACCATGCCGGAGCTCTTGACCCGTCATCCTGAGGTGCGCGCGAATGCGCGCCTCGAAGGATGAACGGCCCGGCTGCTGCAGCGGGGCCGTCGCCCTTCGAGGCTCGCTGACGCGAGCACCTCAGGGTGACGGTGATGGCTGGTTGCCCGTGGCGCTATCGCAGACAGCGGGAGTGCGCGCAAACTGCAGTTGCGTAGTGTGGGCAAAGGCGCTTGCGCCGTGCCCACCATTCTTGCTCGCGGAGCAAAGGTGGGCACGCTTCGCTTTGCCCACCCTACCATCTACAGCCGGGGCCCTCGCCTCAATCCTTGTCGCTCTCGAGCCTCAGAATCGGCGAGCCCTCGCCGACCGAGATCAAGCCCGTGTCGGCATAGATATCCAGCTTGGCGCGGGTGTCGGCGATGTCGAGGTTGCGCATGGTGAGCTGGCCGATGCGGTCGGCCGGCGTGAAGGCTGCGTCCTCCACCTTTTCCATGCTCAGCCGCTCCGGCTGATAGGTCAGGTTGGGACTCTCGGTGTTGAGCAGCGAATAGTCGTTGCCGCGGCGCAGCTCGAGCGTGACCTCGCCGGTGATGGCGCGCGCCACCCAGCGCTGCGCGGTTTCGCGCAGCATCAAGGCCTGGGAATCGAACCAGCGGCCCTGGTAGAGCAGTCGGCCGAGGCGCAGGCCGTTGATGCGGTACTGCTCGATGGTGTCCTGGTTGTGGATGCCGGTGATCAGCCGCTCATAGGCAATGAAGAGAAGCGCCATGCCGGGCGCCTCGTAGATGCCGCGGCTCTTGGCCTCGATGATGCGGTTCTCGATCTGGTCGCTCATGCCAAGGCCATGCCGGCCGCCGATGGCGTTGGCCTCGAGGAACAGCGCGACCGGATCGGCGAACGTCTTGCCGTTCAGCGCGACGGGCTGGCCCTCCTCGAAGCGCACCACGACCTTCTCCGCCTTGACGGCACAGTCGTCGCGCCAGAACGGCACGCCCATGATGGGACTGACGATGTTGATGCCGGTGTCGAGGCTCTCGAGATCCTTGGCCTCGTGGGTCGCACCGAGCAGATTGCTGTCGGTCGAATAGGCCTTCTCCGCGCTCATCTTGTATTGGAAGCCATGCGCGGTGAGGAACGCCGACATCTCGGCGCGGCCGCCCAATTCATCGATGAACTGCTGATCCAGCCAGGGCTTGTAGATCTTCAGGCTCGGGTTGGTCAGCAATCCGTAGCGATAGAACCGCTCGATGTCGTTGCCCTTGAAGGTGGAGCCATCGCCCCAGATGTTGACGCCATCCTCTTTCATCGCGGCAACCAGCATCGTGCCGGTGACGGCGCGGCCAAGCGGGGTGGTGTTGAAATAGGTCGCGCCGCCCGTCGCGATGTGGAAGGCGCCGGACTGGATGGCCGCGATCCCTTCATGGACCAGCTGGGTGCGGCAATCCACGAGACGGGCGAGCTCGGCGCCGAAGTCCAAGGCCTTTTTGGGAATCTCGTTGTAGTCGGCCTCGTCGGGCTGCCCGAGATTGGCGGTATAGGCAAAGACGCGGGCACCCTTCTGCTTCATCCACAAAAGCGCCGCGCTGGTGTCGAGACCGCCGGAAAACGCGATGCCGACTTTTTCCCCCTTGGGCAGGCTTTTCAGAATCGTGGTCATGGAGCTTCCAATCGGTCGAAGGTAGGGATGTCGTGTGTGACTTGCGGCCGCGAATAACAAATTTCGCCCGCATGGGCACGCGTTTTCGGGCAGTGAGCTCAAGGCACGCGCTTGTGGAGGCCGATTGCAGCCTCACACCGACGGCGCGGGCCCTGCCTTGCGGCCGAACAGGCGCCGGCGCAACCGGTAGCCGGGCTGGGCAAAGCGGGTGATCGCGGCATCGATGGCTTCGTCCGACAGAAGGGTGCGCGGCCAGCGGTAAATATAGCCGTGGGCGAGCCAGATCACCAGGAACGACACCAGCCCGGCGGCGGCGACGTCGGTGAAGAAATGGCCGCCGAAGGCCATGCGCAGCACGCTGGTGGTCAGGCCGAACAGCGTTGCGGCCGCGTAGGCCAGCGGCCGCCAGGCCGGCGGGGTCAGCGCGGCCGGCGCGATGGTCCAGAACGCGGTCGCGCCCTCGCCGGAGAAGAAGGAGCAGTTGCGGCCACAGCGGCCGCGCGGATCCCACCACGCCACAAAGGGCAGCGTGCCGTTGAACTCCTGCACCAACACCGGGCGCGGCCGGCCCCAATAGGTCTTGAAGGTGAAGTTGGTCAGCACGCCCGCCGACAGCGTCAGCGTCAGCAGCAGAAAGAGGATCGCACGGCCAGACATCAGGAGCGGCCGGTCCGGCCAGATCAATTTGATCACGAGCGCGCCGATCGCGGGCGCAGCAACCCCCCAGGCGATCCACATCGCGCCATTGCGTGCGAAGGAGGCAAGCCAATCCTGCTTCAGCGGGAAGGTCCGCGCCTCCTGGTCATAGAACAGCGCCGCCAGCTTGAGATCGAGCTCGGGATAGATGCCGAACACAAGCCCGATGACGAGCGCAAGCGACAGCGCGATGAAAAGTCCGGTCCGGTTCATGGGGCGCGGTTTAGCGGAGCGGGCCGTGCATGAAAACCCCTGCCGTCATTCCCGGGCGCTCGCAAGACGACCAAACCGAACTGCCCCATTGCGCACCTGAGACTCTCGAGCTTCCGGGTTCGATGCTGGCGCATCGTCCGGGAATGACGACCGTCCTCGATGACGATCGGCCTCATGGAGGCGGCGGCCGCGACGCCGAGGGCAGCGGCGGCGGCGGGCCGATGCGGGGCGGCGGCTTGCGCCAGACCCCGGCATTGCGGCCGGCGATCAGCCAATAGACGAGGCCCGCGACGATGCCGGCCCCGGTCATGATCTCCAGGTGCCGGCGCACGATACCCTCGAAGCGCAGTGTTTCGGTATCGAACGGAACCAGGCCGAGATAGCACGCAAGTCCCATCAGCCCGCCGCCGACCGCATAGATCAGCGCGGCGCGGATGTGAAACGCCTCGGTGATCGCTGCGATCAGCATGGCCGGCACCAAGGCCAGGCCGGATACGATAATGAATCCGAACCCGAGCAGCACGTCGAGCGCGCCTTCATCCACCGGACCGGTGCCGAGCTCGCTGAACTCCGGAAACAACAGCGCGCTGACCACAATGATCCCCGCCGCCATGCAGGCCGCAAGAAAGGCGAGGAAGATAACGAGCAGCCGGCCGATCAGCGCCATGCAAGGGAACCATCGATACCGTCAGTGCGAGGAGTGAAGCGACGAAGCAATCCAGGGCCTCACGAACGACTCTGGATTGCTTCGCTTCGCTCGCAATGACGAAGTGGACGACACTATGGATTATCAATCCGTCATAGCCATGGCGCGCAGCGCCTGGCGTTCGCGCGCGGAGAGTTTTTCGGTCTCCGATTTCAACTGCCCGCAGGCGGCGAGGATATCGCGGCCGCGCGGCGTACGCACCGGCGAGGAATAGCCGGCGTTGAAAATATATTCGGAGAACCTCTCGATCTGGTCCCAGTCCGAGCACGCATAGGCCGTGCCGGGCCACGGGTTGAACGGAATGAGGTTGATCTTGGCGGGAATGCCCTTGAGCAGCTTCACCAGCAGCTTCGCATCATCGAGCGAATCGTTGACGCCCTTGAGCATCACATATTCGAAGGTGATGCGTCGCGCATTCGACGCGCCGGGATAGTCCCGGCAGGCCTGCAGCAGTTCGGCAATCGGATATTTGCGGTTGAGAGGCACCAGCTCGTTGCGCAATTCGTCGCGCACCGCATGCAGCGAGATCGCCAGCATCACGCCGATCTCCTCGCCGGCGCGAATAATGTTCGGCACCACGCCCGAGGTCGACAGCGTGATGCGCCGGCGCGAGATGCCGATGCCTTCATTGTCGGCGACGATCAGCAGCGCATCGCGCACCGCGTCGAAATTGTAGAGCGGCTCGCCCATGCCCATCATCACGATATTGGTGACGAGCCGGCCGCCGCTCTCGCGGTCCGCCCAATCGTTCAGGCGATCGCGCGCGACCATCACCTGGCCGACGATCTCGCCGGCGGTGAGATTGCGCACCAGCCGCTGCGTGCCGGTGTGGCAGAAGGCGCAATTGAGCGTGCAGCCGACCTGCGAGGAGACGCAGAGCGTGCCGCGGTCGGTCTCGGGGATATAGACGCACTCGACCTCATGCGGCTTTTCGAGCTGGTGGCCCGATGGCAGCCGCAATAGCCATTTGCGGGTGCCGTCATTGGAGATCTGCTCGGCGACCACCTCGGGCCGGTCGACCGTGAAATGCCTGGCCAGCTCGGCGCGGGTGTCCTTGGAGATCGACGTCATCTCGTCGAAGCTCCTGGCGCCGCGGAAATAGATCCAGTGCCAGATCTGCTGCACCCGCATCTTGCGCTGGGACGGCGCAATCCCGATCTCGCCGAGACGATCGGCAAGCTCGGTGCGCGACAAGCCGATCAGCGACGGCTTGGCCGGAGGCACATAGGTTTCGAGCGGCGTCTTCTCCAAAGGAGGAAGCGCGCTCGTCTCGGCGGCGATGGCGGATGTCATGTCGGTCATGGCACATCAAATAAGCCTTCCTTGTGTGGGTGGAAAGGCTGAATATCGGCGGGATTGTGCCCGAAAAGACGGCGTTACCGCTTGCAGTCCTGCGCGATGCGGTCGAGCGCCTGTGACAGGCCCTTCAGCGAGAAGGTATCGATGGTCTCCGTGCCCTTGGCCGAGACGCCCTTGACCACGGCGTCCGGCGCGCGGCGCATGGCCTCGACCATCCGCTCCTCTTCGGCGGCGTTCTTGATCCAGAGGCCGTCGCCCTGGGTGTACATCGCATAGCTCGCGCCGCCGACCTCGACCGTCGATTCCGATCCCGGCTTCAGGGCATAGCCGATCATGACCGAGACCTCGTTGAAGACCTTCTCGGACGGTCGCGTCGAGACGAAGGCGTAGGCCGGATCGCGCGGCCGGTTCGGCGGATTGGTCTTGGACGAGGTGGGCTTGGCCAAGGCGAAGCACACCTTCTTGCCGTTCGGTGTCGCGGTGTAGGCGCCCCAGGTGCCGAACTGGCCGATCAGGACCGGCTCGGCGCCGCCCGCTACGGCTGCCGCCGGCGATTTCGGGGCCGCTGGAGGAGTTGCGGCCGGCTTCGCTGCGGTCTTCGCCGGCTTTGAGGACGACGCAGCCTGCGCCAGCGCAAGGTCACTTACCCCGCATGCCAGCCCGTTGATGGCAAAGATTGTCAGCGCCCGCCGAAACCACATGGTGCGGTTGGTTCCTCCAATATTGTGACTGGAAGATGGCCCGAGATTGGTACGTCCGAGGCGAGCAATAGCCGCAATTGCGATGCCTGGGAAGCAGAGCTGCGGACGACTTTCGTTCAGCCTTTACAATTAGCCAATAGAGTCGGCCCGTCGCGTTTAGCACTCGATAACCAAGCCTGCCGGCGAGCGGCATTCCGGCGAAGTGGATACCGGCTCGCACCAAGAAGACGCGTCGACGCAAGAACCCGAGGTTCGGTTCCGTTTCGATCGGAACTGCAATTGCTCTAAGTCCGGGCCCGCGACGCGCGCAACGCGTTCCATTGCGTCTCGCTCCATTGCAACAGGTCTTCGGCGCCGGACGAGCGCAGATGCGCTCCGCCGTCCTGCACCACCATCTCGCCATTGATATAGCCGGCCGCATCCGAGATCAGGAAGCTCGCGAGATCGGCAAGCTCGCGATGCTCGCCGACGCGGCCGAGCGGATTGCGCGCGGCCCAGCCGGAATCGCGGCCCTCGGGACGCAACTGGCCGGATGCGCCGGGTGTTGGAAACGAGCCCGGCGCGATCGCGACCGTGCGGATGCCTTTCGGCCCCCATTCCACCGCGAGACTTTTGGTCATCGCCAGCACGGCCGATTTCGCCATCGCCGAGGGCACGGTGAAGGCGCGGCCGGTGATGGTCGAGGTCGACAGGATCGAGAGCACCACGCCCTTGTGCCCGGCTTCGATCCAGCGTCGGCCCGCGGCGATCGTGCAATACATCGCGCCGTGCAGCGTGGGTGCGAGGATGGCGTCCGCCGCGCGGAATGAAAGCTGCTCGGTCCGCGCGATGAAGGTTGCGGCCGCATTGTTGACGAGGACGTCGAGCGGCGCCTCGTGCCAGATCTGATCCATCATGGCCTCCACGCCGGCGCCATCGCGGATGTCGCAGGCGATCGCAGCCACCTTGCCGCCCGAATCCTGCGTCTCAGCCCGCATCCCGGCGGCGGTCGTCTCCAGCAGCTCACGCCTGCGACCGCAAATGATGAGCTCGGCGCCGAGCGCCAGGAAGCGGCGCCCCATCGCGGCGCCAAGCCCGCTGCCGCCGCCGGTGATGAGGATGCGCTTGTCCTTCAGCAGACCTTTTTCAAACATTGTTCCACCCCTCCCTGGATTGCTTCGCTGCGCTCGCAATGACAAGTTAGACTCATCAACTCCGCGACCGAAACCCGGGTGTATCCATGAAAGCCATTCTCTGCTCGCAATATTGCCAACCTGACGATCTCGTGCTGGCGGATGTCCCGGATCCGGTAGCCGAGGCCGGCCAGGCCGTGGTCGCGATCAAGGCGGCCGCGCTGAATTTCTTCGACATCCTGATGATCCAGGGCAAGTATCAGATCAAGCCGCCCTTCCCGTTCTCGCCGGGCGCGGAGATCGCCGGCGTGATCGAGAGCGTCGGCAGCGGCGTCACCGATCTCAAGGTCGGCGACCGCGTGGTCGCCTCCTGCGGTCATAACGGCGCCCGCGAGAAGATCGCGCTGCCGGCGAGCTCGATCGTGAAAATCCCCGATGGTCTCGACTTCGATCGCGCCGCCGGCATCATCATCATCTACGGCACCGCGCTGCATGCGCTGGAAGATCGCGCAAGTCCGAAGCCGGGTGAGACGCTCGCCGTGCTGGGTGCGGCCGGCGGCACGGGCCTTGCGGCCTGCGAGCTCGGCAAACTGATGGGGCTGAAGGTGATCGCCTGCGCCTCGTCGGACGAGAAACTGGAATTTGCTAAGGCCCATGGCGCCGAGCTGACGCTGAATTACGCCAAGGAGGATCTCAAGGAGGGCTTGCGGCGGCTGACCGACGGCAAGGGCGTCGACATCATTTTCGATCCCGTCGGCGGCGCCTACGCCGAAGCCGCGCTGCGCTCGATCGCCTGGGAAGGCCGCTTCCTGGTGATCGGCTTTGCCGCCGGCGACATTCCGAAGATGCCGCTCAACCTGGCGCTGCTCAAAGGCTGCGACATTCGCGGCGTGTTCTGGGGCAACTGGGCGCGGCTCAACCCGGCAAAGAACCGCGCCAACCTGGAGAAGCTCGTCCGGTGGACCGCGGAAAGCAAGATCTCCTCCCATGTCGACCGCACCTTCCCGCTCGCGCAAACCGCGGACGCGCTGAAAGTGCTGGCGGGCCGGCAGGCCATGGGCAAGGTGATCCTGCACCCGTAACCCGGGCGCTTGCGTAACCTCGCGTGCCGGCCTGGCTCAGCTGTTTGCGAAAATGGCGCGTTAACCATGACAACAGATTGCGCGCAAGTCTTCGCAAGACTGTCACGTTCGCACCCAGCTGCCACAAAAAAGCCATCGGCAAAAATGGCCCGGCAATGGGGCGTCGTGAGCAGGTGCGCTGGCCTCCTCGCCATCGCACCGCACGGTGAATCGGTCGCCACCGATCGGTGCAGGATGTGCAAGTTACTGCGATGCGGCAGGGGTTTTTGCGAATCCAGCCCACCCGGTGCACCGCATGATGCAGAACCTCGAACCGAGGCCCACGACCACCGTCCGCCGCTTCGGATTCGAATAAAACGCCGCCGCAACCTCACCGCGAATTGTTTGGATATGCCTCAATGAATCCAAAATATCTCCTGATTCGCGCCGAGGTGGGCCTCCTTTTGGGCTGATTCCCGCGGCGAGTTAGGGCCTCCAGTAGCGGGGCGGCATTCTGGACAATAAAGAAAAAGGACCCGACGCGTTTTTAGCCGAGAGGCTGCCCCGATTGTTGCGTCACAGTTGTGGGAAGCATCACCATGGTTGATCACAAGTCGCGGTTTGGCTCGTTCGCACCCGAACAGGACGGGTATGACGAAGATTTCACCGACGCCAATCCCCAGCCGGCGCGCTACAAGTTCGGACGCTCGGCGCGGGACGAATACCCGGCCGAGCCGAACGTTCCGCTGTTCCTCTCGGACCCTGATGGCGAGCCCGAGCCCGAGGAATTCGTCGCACCGCTGCGCAAGCGCGGCATGGCCTCGGTCTCGTCGAAAATCCTGATGGCGGTCGTTGCCGCGTCGGGCGTTGCCATGCTGTTCGCATGGTTCTCCTCCGACGCCACGCGCGACATCATCGTCAACGCCAAGGCGTCGATCGCAGCGGCCCTGCCGACCCCGTCCGCAACCGCGCAGGCCGACGCCGCGCAGCTCACGCCCGGCGATCTGCAGCTGACGGATTCGGCCCGCGGCGGCGTGCCGCAAGTCCAAATCCAGTCGCAGGTCCAGCCGCAGGCGGCAGCGCCCGGGCAGGCGCCCATGGTGGTGGCCAACGTCGCGCCCACACGCGAGGACATCGCCACGGCGTATCAAAGCGCCTTGCAGGCGCGCGCGCCCGTCGCCGTCGCGCCGCCGGCGGCACCGCAAGCGGCCGTGCCGCCGCCCGCAGTGATGCCCCAGGCCCCGGCGCCTCAGGCAGCCTTCCCTCAAGCAGCCTTGCCTCAGGCAGTCTCGCCTCAACCATCGATGCCTCGTGTCAAGCGCATCGATGCCCAGGAGCTCGCGATCCTGATGAAGCGTGCCAAGGATTTGCTTGCCGCAGGCGACATCCCGGCCGCACGGCTTCTGCTTGAGCGCGCCGCCGAAGGCCAGGACGCCAACGCCGCACTGATGCTGGCCCGGACCTATGACCCGGCCGTGCTCGGCACCTCCGATGTCCGCAACATCACGCCCGAGCCGGACCGGGCGCGGACCTGGTACCAGCGCGCGGCGCAACTCGGCTCCGCGGAAGCACAACGGGTGCTGGCGCAATTGCCCAACTAGACCTTTCGACTTCAGGAAGCGACATCCAAGGGGACCTCATGCGACGTATTTTCGGACTGGCACTCGCTGCCATCGTGATGGCGTGCGGCTTTGCGGCTTATGCCGAGGAGACCGAGTATGACCCGGCCAAGGTCAGCGACAGTCTCCGGGCGATCTTCCAATTCGGATCGAAGGACACCAAGCAGGCGCTGAATGCCAACACGGTGACGCTGATCACCGGCACCATCGGCGGCACCTATGTGCAGTTCGGCGCCGACCTTGCGTCGCTGCTCGACAATGGCAACCAGCTGCGCGTGCTCCCCATCGTCGGCCGCGGCTCGGTGCAGAGTGTCGCCGACATCCTGTTCCTGCAAGGCGTCGACCTCGGCATCGTGCGTGCCGATACGCTCGACTATCTCGAGCGCAAGGGCTTTGCCAAGGACATCAAGAAGCAGTTCACCTACGTGACCAAGCTCTACAATGAGGAGATGCAGGTCATCGCGCCGCGGACGGTGCATAATTTGAGGGAGCTCGCGGGCAAGCGGGTCAGCGTCGACCTGCCCAATGGCGGCACGTTCGTCACCGCGCTCACCGTGTTCGAGCGGCTCGGCCTGAAGGCGGATTTCGCCTATATCGAGCAGCGCATCGCGATGGAGAAACTGAAGAAGGGCGAGCTGGATGCCGTGATCGTCGTCGGCGGCAAGCCGTATAAATCCGTCTCCACCTTCGTCAATGACGGCCGCTTCCATCTCGTGACCGTGGACTATGACCAGCCGCTGCAGGCCGACTATCTGCCGGCGCGCCTGACCTCGGCGGACTATCCGAACCTGATCAGCAAGGAAGAGGGCCAGGTCGACACTATCGCGGTGCCGGCGGTGCTTGCGGCCTATAATTGGGCGCAGAACACCGACCGTTATCGCAAGCTGTCCGTGTTCGTGGATGCCTTCTTCACCAAATTCCCGGCATTCCAGAATCCGCCCTTCCATCCGAAGTGGAAGGAAGTCTCGCTCGCGGCGCCGCTGCAGGGCTGGCAGCGCCTGCCCTACGCCAAGCAGTGGCTGGATCAGCATGGCCTCGAGCAGGGCGCGCGCAATCGTTTCGACGACTTCCTGCACCAGAACCCGGCTGCTGCAAAGGGCGTGCAGTCGGAGGCCGACAAGGAAGCGCTGTTCAAGCAGTTCCAGGCCTGGCAGGCCGATCAGGCCGCCAAGGAGGATGCGCAGGCGCAGGCCGCGCCGGCCGAACCAGCCAAGCCGGTGCGCCGCGCGCGGACGAGCCAGTAGCGTCGCCACCACCCCCCAAGCTTCTCGACCCGCCCCTTGCAACGGGCGGGTCGAAAGCGCGGCCAACACATCTCTCGAACTCAGCTTTCGCCGTCGATGCCCCGCTTCAGCGCGGCACGGGCAGCCTCGCAATGCTCGTCCGTGATGTGGCTTGCGACGAGGCGGATCGCGGTCGCGAGCACGGCGGCATCATCGGTGAAGCCGAGCACGGGCAGCATGTCGGGAATGAAATCGAACGGCAGGATGAAATAGGCGATGGCACCCAGCAGCGCCGCCTGGACATGGCGCGGCGTCTGCCTGTCGAAGGCGCAGTAATAGGCGGCGAGCAGTTCTTCCGCGAACGGCAGCTTCGCCGCCAGGCGCTTGAACTTGATCCAGAACCTGCGGCGCACGCTGTCGCGGTCTTCTGCGAGCCGGTCGGCCGGCTCGAAACCCACTGAATATTCGCTTGCCATGGCTGCCATTCCCCTCGAGCCGGTCCGTTCTGATCCGTGCTCCGTCCCGTCATCCCGAGGTGCCTGCGACGGCGAGCCTCGAAGGATGAAACGCCCCCCGCTGCAACAGCCGGGCCGTCGCCCTTCGAGGCTCGCTCTCGCGTGCACCTGAAGGTGACGGGACCAGCCTTGGAGCCCGCGTCGATCATATCCAGATCTGCGTCAGCAATTGGGTATGAAGAACCGTTGCCGCAAGTCTTGCAGACTACACTCCGAGCTGGCCGGCGATCGCGTTCATCGCGATGGCAAGCGCAATGTCGCGTTCGGTGACGCCGCCGGCGTCGTGGGTGGCGAGCACCACCTCCACCGTCCTGTAGACGTTGCGCCATTCCGGATGATGGTCGTGCTTCTCGGCCATCAGCGCTGCGCGCGACATGAAGCCGAAGGCCTCGTTGAAATCCTTGAACACGAAGGTTCGCGCGATCGCGTCCCGGCCGGCCACCTCGGTCCAGCCGGACAGGGTCTTCAGCGCCGCCTTCCGATCCTCCGCCGATAGCCGCTCCACCATGACCGCCTCCCGTGTTTTCTGCATCATACCCCAACACCGCAGCCTGGCGTCGGGATCCGGTAACCATGACGGAGTTGTAACCCCGTCCCGGCTGGGAATTTGCTAGATTGCCCACGGACCATGCCGGCCATATGAAGCTAAGCCTGAAACGCTCGTTTGGGAGATCCATGACCGGAGGCCTCGATTCGGCTGCTGCGCCGGCCCCGTCTTCGCCGCGCCAGCCCGGGCGGCAGACGCTGATGGTGGCGATTGCGCTGATTCTGGCGCTGATCGGCGCGGTCGCCGGCGGTTATTATTTCGCCATGCGGCCGGAGACCCTGCGGATCGCGGTCGGCCCGGCCAACAGCGACGACGTCAAGGTGGTGCAGACGCTAACCCAGGCCTTTGCCCAGGCCCATGGCTATGTCAGGCTCAAACTGGTCCAGACCGACGGCGCCGTCGCGAGCGCCGAGGCGCTGTCGCAGGGCAAGGTCGACCTCGCCATCATCCGCGGCGACCTCGAAGTCCCGAAGAACGCCCAGGCCGTGGCCACGCTGCGCAAGAATGTCGTGGTGATCTGGGTGCCGCCGGCAAAGGGCAAGAAGAAAGCCGCCGCCAGGATCACCAAGATCTCCCAGCTCGTTGGCCATCGCATCGGCGTGGTCGGCAAGACACCGGCCAATGTCAACCTGCTCAAGGTGATCCTGCATCAATCCGGCGTCGATCTGAACAAGGTCGACATCGTGCAATTCCCCGCCGCCGAGGCGGCCGAAGCCATCCGCAGCCAGAAGGCGGACGTCTATCTCGCCGCCGGCCCCGTCAACAGCAAGATCACCGCGGAGGCGATCGCCGCCTCGGCCAAGGACGGTGGCGAGCCGACCTTCCTCGCCATCGATTCGGCGGAGGCGATTGCGCAGAACCACCCGGTCTATGAGTCCGCGGAGATTCCCTCCGGCGCGTTCGGCGGCTCGCCGGAGCGGCCCGACGACGAGGTGAAGACCATCAGCTTCAATCACCATATCGTCGCCCGCAAGGGCCTGTCGGAAGCAACCGTCGCGGCGCTGGCCCGGCAGCTGTTCGCCGCCCGCCAGCAATTGCTCAACGAGTTTCCGCTGGCCGCGAAGATCGAAACCCCCGACACCGACAAGGACGCCGTGATCCCCGCGCATCCCGGCGCCGCTGCCTTCGTCGACGGCGAGGAGAAGACCTTCCTCGACAAATACAGCGATTACATCTGGTGGGGCCTGATGGCGCTGTCGGCGACAGGCTCGCTCGGCGCCTGGTTCGCGGGCTATCTGAAGCGCGACGAGCGCAGCAACAACGCCCATCTGCGCGAGCGGCTCATGGACATGATCGAGCTCGCGCGCCGCAGCCAATCGACCGATGAGCTCGATACCCTGCAGAGCGAGGCGGACGAGATCCTGCGCAACACGCTGCATTGTTTCGAGGACGGCGCGATCCAGGAGGGCGCGCTGACCGCCTTCAACATCACGCTGGAGCAATTCCATCGCGCGGCCGCCGACCGCAAGCTGCTGCTGGTGACCATGACGCAGAACCTGCAGCGCGCCGGCGCCCAGTTCCGGGCCACCGGCACGCTGTAACGGCGCGACCCGTCATGCTGGGATGCGCGCGTCGGCGCACCTCCTACGATTTTTGCCCCATCGCCCGCCGCAGCGCAGCTTCCAGCGCGTCCGACGTGCACGGCTTGCCCAGCCGCGGCCTGCCTGCAAAGGCCGCCGGGACGCTGGCATCGCCGCCATAGCCGGTGACGAACAGGAACGGAATGTTCAGGGCGTCGAGTTGCTCGGCGACCGCAAAGCTTTTCTCACGCGCCAGCGCGACGTCGAGCAGCGCCAAATCCGGCGGCCGCGCGGCGATGGCCGCAAGCGCCATTGCGACATTGCCGACGGAGCGCACCGTCTTCACCCCGAAACCGAGAATCGTGTCCTCGAAATCGAGCGCGATGATCGGGTCGTCCTCGACGATCAGCACGTCATTGGGCAGGGCGGGAGAACCGCCAAGGGAGCCGGGTGCCATAGTCAGCGGTTCCATCATGAGCCATGTATTTGGATTTACGAGGGACGGCCCGCTGTCGACGCCCGGGCGGCACATCGATGGGTTCCGTGGGCGAAACCACCACAACCGGGGCCGGATGTCTGTCCACTAGTAAACGGAACCACGGAACCAGGTTGACGGTTATCCTGCGGGGAATGTGGGATTTACTCATGCTCAAACGACTTGATGAAGCGGTCGAGGTCACGGACCGGCCCTACAACAACCTGCTGCGGCGGCTGAACGCCGACGATTACGCGCTGGTCGCGCCGCATCTCGCCTTTGAAGAGGCCGAGGCGAACGACCTGCTCTACAACCCCGGCGACGATGTCAGCGTGGTGCATTTTCCCTGCGGGCCGAGTCTTGCGACCTTCCTGGTCACCAACGAGGACGGCCGCGATGTCGAGACCATCCTGGTCGGCCGCGAAGGCGCGGTCGGCGGCATTGTCAGCCAGGGATTCCTGCCGGCCTATACCCGCATCAGCGTCAAATTCGGCGGCCCGTTCGTGCGCCTGCCTGTCAGCAAGCTCGACGCCGCCAAGACCCAATCGAGAACCCTGCGCAACGTCTTCACCCGCTACGCCGACTGCATGCTGGCGCAGATCTTCCAGTCGACCGCCTGCAACGCCATCCATTCGATCGAGCAGCGCACCGCCAAATGGATCATCTCGGCGATCGAACGCACCGACGGGGCCGATGTCGTGCCGCTGACGCATGAGCAGCTTGCGACCCTGCTCGGCGTCGGGCGCTCCTATGTCAGCCGGGTGATCCAGACCTTCAAGGCCGAGGGCATCCTGGCGACCAGGCGCGGCGCCATCCTGGTGCGGGACCGCGACCGGCTGGCCTCCCGCGCCTGCCTCTGCAACGAGCAGGTCAAGGGCCATTTCGAGGAGGTTTTGCGGGGGGTGTACCCGACCGACGAAGACGCGGCCTAGACCCGGACTTTTGCGGCCCAAATTCAGCTAACCAATCATCAAACAGCCCATTGTTTTTTGGCCTTTTCTGAATATATTGCGCTGCAAACGCGTAAAGGTGCCCGGTCGCTTGGCCGGGCTTCCTTTTTGGGATCACGCGCCCCGATTTTTCAGGTTCTGAAAGCGTTAACGCCAAACACTGGTCCCGGCTATCCCGCGAGATCGCGCCCAGAGCCATTTGCACGACCCAAAGAAGCGAGCCATGAACCTCCGCAACGTTGCCATCATTGCCCACGTCGACCACGGCAAGACCACCCTGGTCGATCGCCTGCTGCAGCAATCCGGCACCTTCCGTGAAAACCAGAAGGTGACCGACCGCGCCATGGACTCCAACGATCTGGAGCGCGAGCGCGGCATCACCATCCTGGCCAAGGCCGCCTCGGTGCAGTGGAAGGATACCCGCATCAACATCGTCGACACCCCCGGCCACGCCGATTTCGGCGGCGAGGTCGAGCGCATCCTCAACATGGTGGACGGCGCGCTGGTGCTGGTCGACGCCGCCGAAGGCCCGCTGCCGCAGACCAAATTCGTGGTCTCCAAGGCGCTGAAGGTCGGCCTGCGGCCCATCGTGGTGATCAACAAGGTCGACCGTCCCGACGCGCGGCCGACCGAGGTCATCAACGAGGTGTTCGACCTGTTTGCCGCGCTGGACGCCAGCGAAGAGCAGCTCGACTTCCCGATCCTGTACGGCTCGGCCAAGCAGGGCTGGATGGCGGCAAGCCCGGAGGGTCCGAAGGACGCCGGGATGGAGCCCCTGTTCGACCTGATCCTGCGCCACGTGCCGGCGCCCAAGATCGAGGAAGGGCCGTTCCGCATGATCGGGACCATCATCGAGGCCAACCCCTATCTCGGGCGGCTGATCACCGGGCGCATCACGTCCGGCGTCGTCAAGCCGAACCAGCAGGTGAAGGTGCTCGCCGCCGACGGCAAGCTGATCGAGCAGGGACGCATCACCAAGATTCTCGCCTTCCGCGGCCTCGAGCGCACGCCGCTGGAGGAGGCCGAGGCCGGCGACATCGTCGCCATCGCAGGCCTGACCAAGGGCACGGTCGCCGACACCTTCTGCGATCCGACTGTCGAGACGCCGATGGCCGCGCAGCCGATCGACCCGCCGACCGTGTCGATGTCCTTCATCGTCAACAACTCGCCGCTGGCAGGCACAGAAGGCGACAAGGTGACCAGCCGCATGATCCGCGACCGCCTGCTGCGCGAGGCGGAGGGCAATGTCGCGCTGCGCGTCCGCGAGGCCGACGACAAGGATTCCATGGAGGTTTCGGGGCGCGGCGAATTGCAGCTGGCGATCCTGATCGAGACCATGCGCCGCGAGGGCTTCGAGCTCTCGGTGTCGCGTCCGCGCGTCGTCTTCAAGAAGGACGAGGCGACAGGCCAGACCCTGGAGCCGGTCGAGGAGGTCGTGATCGACGTCGACGAGGAACACTCCGGCGTCGTCGTGCAGAAGATGAGCGAGCGCAAGGCCGAGATGATCGAGATGCGCCCCTCCGGCGGCAACCGCCTGCGGCTGGTGTTCTACGCACCGACCCGCGGCCTGATCGGCTATCAAGGCGAATTGCTCACCGACACCCGCGGCACCGCGGTCATGAACCGGCTATTCCATGGCTATGCCCCCTACAAGGGCGAGATCCAGGGCCGCCGCAACGGCGTCCTGATCTCCAACGACCAGGGCGAGGCCGTGGCCTATGCCATGTTCAAGCTGGAAGACCGCGGCCCGATGATGATCGAGCCGGGCTGGAAGGTCTACAAGGGCATGATCGTCGGCGAGCACACCCGCGACAATGATCTCGAGATCAACGTGCTCAAGGGCAAGCAGCTCACCAACATCCGC
>Ga0209062_1001298_pt1 | contig 46632 bp, 47 predicted proteins | sample Coa_R2_2_FD_187158 | JGI IMG/M metagenome (GOLD analysis project Ga0209062, IMG submission 187158) | Surface soil microbial communities from Centralia Pennsylvania, which are recovering from an underground coalmine fire - Coalmine... | ecosystem: Environmental > Terrestrial > Soil > Unclassified...
GCGCCCGCAGCGTAGCGAGGGCGCCGGCGGGCGGCAGCGCCTTCTGAGGCGCGAGAGCCCGCACCGCGCAGAAAAGACAAGGACCCCTCACGCGGCCGCCAAGGCCTGCGTCAGGTCGGCGACGAGGTCGTCCGGATGCTCGATGCCGACGGACATCCGGATGGTCGTGTCGAGGACGCCAATGCGGGCGCGCACGGCGGCCGGAATGCCGGAATGGGTCATCGCCGCGGGATGACTGGCCAGCGACTCGGTGCCGCCGAGGCTGACTGCCAGCTTGAAGACTTGCAGGGCATTGAGGAACGCGAACGCCTCTTTCTGTCCGCCCTTGATGTCGAAGGAGAAGGTCGATCCGGCGCCGGTGCATTGCCGGGCGTAGGTATCGGCCGCTTTCGCGCTGGGCTCGAGGAACTCGAGATAGTGGACGCGGTCGACCTTGGGATGGTCGCGCAGGTACTCGGCGACCACGCGGGCGTTGGAGTTGGCCCGCTCCATGCGGATCGCCAGCGTCTCGAGCGAGCGGCCCAGCATCCAGCAGGAATGCGGATCGAGCTGGCTGCCGACGCTGCCGCGCAGGGCCTTGATCGGCGCCATGGTCGCCTTCGATCCGAGCGCGGCGCCGGCGATCAGGTCGGAGTGGCCGCCAACATATTTGGTGAGCGAATAGAGCGACACATCGGCGCCGTGCGCCAGCGGATGCTGGAAGACCGGGCCGAGCAGAGTGTTGTCGCAGGCGAGGACCGGCCGAAAGCCCTGCGCGGCGCCGATTTCGTCGGCGACCCGCCGCAGTAGGGCGATGTCGACCAGCGTATTGGTCGGGTTGGCGGGCGTCTCGACCAGGATCAGCGAGACCCGGCCCTTGCCGCGCGCCGTCTGCGCGGCCTGGCGAACGGCCGCCTCGTCGACGCCATCGACGAAGCCGACCGCGCCGATGCCGAAGTTCGCCATCGTGTTGGCGAGCAGCGTCTCGGTCCCGCCATAGAGCGGTTGCGAGTGCAGGACAACGTCTCCGGGACGGGCGATGGCCAGGATCGTCGTGGTGATCGCTGCCATGCCCGAGGCGAACACACCGCAGGTCTCGGCGCCCTCGTAGACGGCGAGCCGGTCCTCGACGATCTCGCTGTTGGGATGGTTGAAGCGCGAATAGACGAGCCCCGCATTGCTGCCGGGCGGCGGCTGCTTGCGGCCCGACGTGTAGTCGAAGAAGTCGCGGCCTTCCTCGGCCGAGCGGAAGACGAAGGTCGAGGTGAGGAAGACCGGCGGCTTGACGGCGCCTTCCGACAATGCGGGGTCGTAGCCGTACCCCAGCATCAGGGTCTCGGGCCGCAGGACGTGATTGCCGATGCGGGTCTTGGAGGGGCGAGGCGCGGCCATGGCGGGTCTCCTGTCACTCGATGATGACAGGATAACGCCTAGGAGGCCGCGATGGCCTCCAGATGCTCCACCAGCTCCTCGGGATTGCTGTAGAACGGGCTGTGGCCGCATTCCATGGTGATCACCTTGCAGGGCAGAGTCTTCACCATCGCCCGCTGGCGGCCGATGCGGATGGCGTTGTCGAGCGTGCACTCGATGTACCAGCGCGGCACCGAGCCGTAGCGCTCCTCGGTCAGGGTGAGCGGCGTGGTCGAGATCGAGATCGGCTGCGGCCGCAGCCGCTCCATCGCACGGTAACGGTCTTCCGGCGAGCAGTCCTGGTAGAACAGCGCTGGCAGTTGCGCTCGGGCGAAGGTGTAGGTGAGGCCGTCAGGGCTGACTTCGCGCGAGCGACGGAACAGGATCTCGGGGTCACCCGCGGTCATCTCGCGGCTCGCCTTGCCCGACGGCGGCATCAGCCCGCAGACATAGACCAGCGCCTTGATGCGGCGCCGTCGCGCCTCGGCGGTCTGGCTGATGGTGACGCCGCCCAGCGCGTGGCCGACCAGCACCACCGGCTCCTCCATCTTGTCGAGCAGGCGCGAGATCTTCTCGACATTGTCGGCGAGCGTGACGTTGGCTGGCGGCGTGGGATCCTTGCCGAGGCCCGGGAGGTCGGGAGCGCAGACCTTGTGGCCGTGGCTCTCGAGGATCGGCTGGACCTTCTCCCAGCACCAGCCGCCATGGCCCGCGCCGTGGACGAGGATGAACGTCGCCAAGATCTCAGCTCCGCCCGACGACCGTGCGCGCGCCGGGCGCGGGCACGAAGAAGTCCGGCATCAGCGGCGTGCCGGGCGAGACGGCGTACTGGTCGAAGTCGGTGACGCCTTCGGCCGCCAGCACCTCGTCGTCGATGAAGAAGTTGCCGCTGCAGTCCCTGGCCGGCTTGTTCAGGATCACATGGGCCGCGTCGGCCATGATCTCGGGCTTGCGGCAGCGCTTCATGCCTTCCTCGCCGCCCAGCACGTTCTGGATCGCCGCCGTCGCGATGCCGGTCCGCGGCCACAGGCCGTTGAACGCGATCTTGCCCTTGAACTCTTCCGCCATCGCCCACGCGTAGACCGACATCGAGTATTTGGCCAGCGTGTAGGCCGGGTGGTTCGCGAACCATTTCACGTCGAAGTCGAGCGGCGGCGAGAGGTTCAGCACGTGCGGGTTGCCGGCCTTCAGCAGGTGCGGGATGCACTTCTGCGAGACCAGGAAGGTGCCGCGCGCATTGATCTGGGTCATCAGGTCATAGCGCTTGATCGGGGTCTGCAGGGTGCCCGTCAGGCTGATGGCGCTCGCGTTGTTCACCAGGATGTCGATGCCGCCGAACCGCGCCACGGTCTCGGCGACGGCCGTCTCGACGCTCTGCTCGTCGCGGATGTCACATGGCAAAGGCAGCGCTTTACCGCCGTTTTTCTCGATCGTCTCAGCAGCGCTGAAGATGGTTCCGGGAAGCCGAGGATCGGGCCTCACCGTCTTGGCGGCGATCGCGATGTTGGCGCCGTCGCGGGCGGCCCGCGTCGCGATGGCGAGACCGATGCCGCGGCTGGCGCCGGTGATGAACAGCGTCTTGTTCGCGAGGCTCAATGCACCCCCTGGAATTCCCCGCCATCGTCTATAGCCGCCTGTTTCCGAGGCGGCTAGCCTTCGGGTGCCGCAGGGGAGCCATGCAATGTACCCGTGTTTCGAGACCGCCACGTCGCTTGCTCGCGCCATACGAAATGGAAAGCTCACGTCGCGTGAGGTGACCGAAGCCCATCTCGACCGCATCGAGCGCCTGAACGCATCGATCAATGCGCTGGTGACGATCGATCGCGACCGCGCCCTCAAGAGTGCCGGCGCGGCTGATCGCGCTGCAGCAAAGAGCGGCGCGACTCTCGGCCCGCTGCATGGCGTGCCGATCACCATCAAGGAAGCCTTCGATGTGGCCGGTCTGCGAACAACCTCGAGCCATCCGCCGCTCAAGGACAATGTCGCCACGACCGACGCGTCCCTGGTGGCACGCCTGCGCGCCACCGGTGCGGTCATCCTCGGCAAGACCAACGTACCGGAGCTGTGCGCCGACTTTCAGACCGACAGCCCCCTGTTCGGCGTCACGAAGAATCCGTGGGACCTGGCGCGCGGCGCCGGCGGCTCGACCGGCGGCGGCGCCGCCGCCGTGGCGGCGCGGCTGTCGCCGCTCGAGTTGGGCAGCGACATCGGTGGATCGGTTCGCAACCCGGCGCACTACAACGGGATCTTCTCGCTGAAGCCCACCGAATGGCGCGTGCCGAGCCGCGGCCACGTGCCGGACTTGCCGGGCAAGACGCGCGTGGTGCGCTACATGGGCGTGTTCGGCCCGCTCGCGCGGTCGGTCGACGATCTCGAGGCCGCGCTGCGCATCATCGCCGGTCCGGACGGCTACGAGGCCGAGGTGCCGCCGGTCCCGATCGGCCCGGTGCCGAAGCTCAAGGCCTCCGATCTCAGGATCGCAGTGCTGGAATCCAACCCGCTGGTCGAGGTCTCGCAGGACACGGCGAAGGTCGTGCAGGCGACCGCGAAGCTCCTGTCGAAGGCCGGTGCCAAGGTGAAGCGGGCGGTGCCCGACGGACTCGACTGGACGCAAAGCTGGGAGGATTGGTGCGACCTCTTCCAGTACCTGATCAACGCATTGCAGCCGCTGGAGGTGCGCGAGCGCTTCTTCCCGATGATCGATTCGGACGATCCGTCAGCGCGCTCGGCGGCGCGCGGCGCGCGCCTCGACATGGCGGCGTTCTTCGCCGTGCTCGACCGGCGCGACCAGGCCATGCGCCGCTGCGAGAGCCTGCTCGACGACTACGACGCCTGGTTGATGCCGGTGATGCCCGGCGCCGCGTTCGTGCGCCAGAGCCAGAAGGAGCCGCTGGTGATCGACGGCCGGCCCTATCCGTACTTCTTCGCCGGCACGTCGTACAACTATCTCGCCAACCTGACCGGGCAGCCCTCGGTCGTGCTGCCGTGCGGCTTCTCGAAGGAGGGCTTGCCGATCGGCCTGCAGCTCACCGGCAAGCGCTGGGGCGAGGCGAAGCTGCTGGGTGTCGCCAAGGTGCTGGAGAAGCTGCTGCCGCCTTGTCCGGTGCCGCCGGCGTTCGCGTAGCTATTCGATCTTCACGTTCGCCGCTTCGAGGATTTTCTGCCAGCGTGCGTACTCCTCCTTGTGGAAAGCGGCGAAGGCAGTGGGCGCCATCTCTTCCGGCGTCGGAATGTCCTGGCCGAGATCCTCCATGCGGTGCCGGATGTCGGGATCCTTCAGGGCGGCGATGGCGGCGGCATTCAGCCTGGCGATGATCTCTGGTGGCGTGCCCTTTGGCGCCCACAGGCCATGCCAGATCGAGATGTCCATCGGGTAGCCGGCCTCGGCGGCGGTCGGGATTTCCGGCGCGGCGGACGAGCGCTTCTTGGCCGTGACGGCATGGGCCCTGATCTTGCCGGCGCGCACCTGCGGCAGCGAATTGGCCGATTGGTCGACCATCACCTGGATCTGGTTGGCCACCAGGTCCTGCATCGCCGGCCCCGTGCCGCGATAGGGGATGAGCTGATACTTGGTGCCCGTGGCGGCGAAGAAGGCAAGGGCGCCGAGGTGCGAGGCTGAACCGAAGCCCGCCGTGCCGCCGGGGACCTTGTCGCCGTTGGCCTTGAGGTAGTCGACGAGCTCCTTGAGGTCCTTGACCGGCATCTGGTTGGAGGTGACCACCAGCATCGGATTTTGCGGCAGGCGCGTGATCGGCTCGAGGTCGGTCAGCAGGTTGTAGTTCAGGTTCTTGTAGATCGTGCCATTGGCGACATGGGTGCCGACATGGCCGATGCTGATCGTGTAGCCGTCGGGTGCCGCGCGCACCGCCTTGCCGACGGCGATGGTGCCCGCCGCGCCCGTCGTGTTGTCGATGATGAACTGCTGGCCGAGCTCCTTGGCCATGCGCTCGCCCATGATGCGCGCCATCAGGTCGGTCGGCCCGCCGGCAGCGAACGGCACGATCATGGTGATCGGCCGACTGGGATAGGTGTCCGCCCAGGCGCGGCCGGCGGCGACGCTCGCCGGCACGGCGGCGAGCAGGGTTCTACGCAGCATCAATTACTTCCTCCCAACACACTCACCGCCATTTGAGCCACGCGCGTTCGAGCATGCCAAGGCCCCAGGCGATCAGGAGGCCCAGCAGCGACAGCATGACCACCCCCGCCAGCAGCTGGTCGGTCTGCATCAGGCTGCCGGCGGTCAGCACGAAGGCGCCGATGCCCTGCTGCGCGCCGATCATCTCGGCCGCGACCACCAGCAGCAGCGCCACGGAAGCGGAGATGCGGAAGCCGGCCAGGATGCCGGGCATGGCGCCCGGCAGCAGGATCTTGGCGACGATGTCGCGCGCCGGCAGGCCGAAGCTCTGGCCCATGCGGATCAGGTTGCGCGGCACCGAATCGCAGGCTGTGTAGGCCGAGATGGTCGTCGGGAAGAACACGCCGAGCGCGATCGTGGCGATCTTCGACGGCTCGCCGATGCCGAACCACAGGATCAGCAGCGGCAGCAGGGCGATCTTGGGGATCGGGAACAATGCCGAGACGATCGGTATGCCGGCCGCGCGCGCAGCCGAGAAGATGCCCATGGCGAGCCCGACCGCCAGCCCGGCGGCAGTGCCGATCAGCCAGCCCGGGATGATGCGGGCCAGCGAGGCGGTGACATGGCCGACCAGCGTGCCGTCCTGCCACAGCGCCACCAGCGCCTTCACGACGCTGAGCGGGCTCGGCATGAAGAGCGGCGGCAGCAGGCCGGTGTTGGAGGCGATCTGCCACAGCCCGATCAGGACGGCGAACACGACCCACGGCAGGACACGGCGCGGCGCGGGCGCGAAACCGCCGCCGCGGAAGGGAACCGGCTGGCGCTCAGACACTTTGCACCTCGCGGTCGGCGGTCGCCGCCTCGTCGCGAATCAGGGCCCACAGCTTGCGCTGCACTTCGGGGATGATCGCGGCGCGCTCCGACATCGGCGCATCGATGCGCACGATCTCGCGGATGCGGCCAGGTCGGCGCGACAGCACCACGACACGATCGGCGAGCCGGGCTGCTTCCTCGAGATTGTGGGTCACGTACACGCGCGTGCTCTTCTCGCGCGCCCAGATGCGCAGCAGGTCCTCCATCAAGAGCTCGCGCGTCTGCGCGTCGAGCGCCGACAGGGGCTCGTCGAGCAGCAGCACCGCCGGCCGCACGACCAGCGCCCGGGCGATGCCGACGCGCTGGCGCATGCCGCCGGAAAGCTGCTTGGGATAGGCGCCGGCGAAGTCGGCAAGGCCGGTGAGGGCGAGCGCCGCCGCCACGCGCTCGCGCCGCTCCGCGGGGTTCAGGCGGTGCTCGAGCGCCAGCGCCACGTTGGCCTCGACGGTGCGCCACGGCAGCAGGGCGAAGTCCTGGAAGACGTAGGTGAAGGGATTGAGCGAATCGGCCGGCGGCTTGCCCGATAGTGTCACCTGGCCGGCGGTGGGCTGCAGCAGGCCGCCCAGGACGCCGAGCAGGGTGCTCTTGCCGCAGCCCGACGGGCCGATCAGGGCGACGGTCTCGCCGTCGGCGATGTCGAGATCGATGCTGTCGAGCGCCGCGACGGGGCCGTACTGGTGCGAGACGCGTTCAACGTGCAGCGGCATCGCTCATTGTAACCAGCACGGTGCGATTGGCGACCTGCTGGCCTTCTTGGACTGCGATCGATTCGACGCAGGCATCCAGCGCCGCCTTGAGCTGGTGCTGGATCTTCATTGCCTCGAGCACGACCAGCGTCTGGCCGCGCACGACCTTGTCGCCGGCTGCAACTTTGATGGCGACGATGCGGCCGTCCATCGGCGCCCGCAGCTTGCCGTCGCTGCCCGCTGCGGCCGAGGCCGGCGGCATGTAGGTGCGGTCCTGGAAGCGCACGGTCAGGCCATCGAAGTCGACCACGACGTCGTTGCCGTCGATGACGTGCAGCACCGATGGGACTCCCGGTTCGCCGAGCTGCAGCACGCGCTCCGTGTCGCCCACGGCGAGACGGAAGGGCGTCGGCTCGGGATTGGAGTTGCGCCATCCACGCAGATTGACGGGATAGCGGCTGGCCGACTTCTGCCACAGCAGGGATGCTGCGGCTTTCCAATGCGCCTCGGTGAGCTCGGGCGCAGCGAAACGGTGCTTGCCGAGGAAGGCGGTCGTTGCCTTGCCGGCGGCGAACTCCGGATGCTCCAGCAGCTTGATCAGGAAGTGTCGGTTGGTCGTCGGACCGAGCACCACCGTGTCGCGCAATGCCTTGATCAGCCGCAGCCGCGCCTCCTCGCGGGTGGCGCCAAAGGCAATGACCTTGGCGATCATCGGATCGTAGAAGGACGAGATCGCCAGCCCTTCCTTCATGCCATGGTCGATGCGCACGCCCGGCCCGGTCGCCGGTCGCCACATGTCGATCCGGCCGGTCTGCGGCAGGAAGCCGGCATAGGCATCCTCGGCGTAGAGCCGGACCTCGATGGCATGACCCTGCAGGCGCACCTGCTCCTGGCTGAGGGGCAGCGGCTCGCCGCGCGCGACCCGAAGCTGCCATTCGACCAGATCGAGGCCGGTGATCGCCTCGGTCACCGGATGCTCGACCTGCAGGCGAGTATTCATCTCGAGGAAGTAGAAGGCGCCGTCCGCGCCCAGCAGGAACTCGACCGTGCCGGCGCCGCGATAGCCGATGGTTTTCGCGGCAGCGATCGCCGCCGCGCCCATGCGATGCCGCAGGTCGGCGTCGACGGCCGGCGAGGGCGCTTCCTCGATCACCTTCTGATGCCGGCGTTGCACCGAGCAGTCGCGCTCGCCGAGATGGAGGACGGTGCCGTGCGCATCGGCGAAGACCTGGATCTCGACGTGGCGTGCATCGACCACCGCTTTCTCGAGGATCAGCTCGCCCGAGCCGAAGGCGCTCTCGGCCTCGGTGCGCGCGGTGCGGATCGCCTCGATCAGTTCACTGTCCTCGGTGACCAGCCGCATGCCCCGGCCGCCGCCGCCCGCCGCGGCCTTCACCATGACCGGCAGGCCGATCTTGCGCGCCTCCGTCTCGAGATTTCCGTCGCTCTGGTCGGCGCCCTGGTAGCCCGGCACGCACGGCACGCCGGCCTCGATCATGCGACGCTTGGCGGCCGCCTTGTTGCCCATCGCCGCAATGGCGGCCGGCAGCGGGCCGATGAACACGAGACCGGCCTTCTCGCAGGCTGTGGCGAACTCCGCATTCTCCGACAGGAAGCCGTAGCCCGGGTGGATCGCATCGGCGCCGGAGGTGTGTGCGGCTTCGAGGATGCGGTCGATGCTGAGATAGCTTTCGCCGACCGGTGGCGGGCCGATCCGCACTGCTTGATCCGCGAAGGCGACATGCGGCGCGTCCTTGTCGGCGTCGGAATAGACCGCGACGGTGCGATAGCCCATCGCCTTCGCGGTGCGCATGATGCGCCAGGCAATCTCGCCGCGATTGGCGACCAGGATCGTCGAGAAGGCCATCACTCCACGGCCCATTTCGGCGGGCGCTTCTCGGCGAAGGCGCGCAGGCCTTCGGCCGCCTCGGGGCTGCGGCGCGCCTCGGCGAACTTGTCGGCGGCGAAGTCGAGCACCTGGGAGAGCGGCTCGCTGCCGACCTTCATGACGACCGCCTTGGTCAGCGCATTGGCGAGCGGCGCGCAGCGGTCGATCTGCCTCAGGACTTCTTCCAGCTTGGCGTCGAGCGCCGCCGTGTCTTTCACCAGGTGATGGACGATGCCGTAGCGCAGCGCGTCCGCGCCTTTGAAACGGGCGGCTGTGAGAGCGAGGTGGCGCGTGTTGGGCACGCCGATGCGCGCGGCGACGAACGGCGCGATCTGCGCCGGCACGATGCCGATCGCCGTCTCGCTCATGGCGAAGCCCGCGTCCTCGGTGCAGATCGCGACGTCCGACACGCACAGCAGGCCGAAGCCGCCGGCGATGGCGTAGCCCTCGACCGCCGCCACCACGGTCTGTGGCGTGGTGTTCACCGCTTCGAGGAAGCTGCCGTATTCGCGATTGTTGATCGCGATCGGATCCTTTTGGCCGGGCTTCGGTGCCTCCGTGAAGCTCTGCTCCATGTTCTTCAGATCGGCGCCGGCGCAGAAGGTGCCGCCCGCGCCGCGCAGGATCACGACCTTGATGTCGCGCCGGTCACGCAGCGCGGCGAACACCTGTTTCAGCTCGCCGATCAGCGTCGGGTTGAGGGCGTTCTTTACCTCGGGGCGATTGAGCGTGACGTGCAGCCGCGAGCGCTCGCGCCGCACCAGCAGGGCCTCGTACGTGTCCTTGAGCTCAGCCATGAACAACTCCATCAATGGCGCACATTGCCCATTGCCACACCGGTGTCATCCCGAGGGAAGCGAGGGACCCTTGGTCGACGCCGCCAAAGGCCCCTCGCTTCGCTCGGGATGACACGGCTGTTGTGATGACTGTCGTGCGCATTATCGCCCCGCCGGCCGGGGCAAGGTGCCCATGCCCTTGGAGATGATCTGCAGCATGACCTCGTCGGCGCCCCCGCCGATCGACGCGAGGCGCGAATCGCGGAAGGCGCGCGTGGTCGGCGCCTCCCACAGGTAGCCCGCGCCGCCCCAGTATTGCAGGCAGCCGTCGGTCACCTGGCGCATCATGCGGCCGGCCTTCAGTTTCGCCATCGAGGCCAGCATTGTTACGTCGTTGCCGTCGAGATATTCCTCGCAGGCGCGATAGCAGAGCGAGCGGACCAGCTCGATCTCGGTGCGCAACTCGGCAAGCTTGAAGTGGATGATCTGGTTGTTGAGCAATGGCCGGCCGAACACCTTGCGCTCGCGGGTGTACTCGGCGGTCTCGTCGATCAGCCGCTCCATGCCGACCACGGCCGAGATCGCACCCCACAGCCGCTCCTCCTGGAACTGCTGCATCTGGTAGACGAAGCCCATGCCCTCCTGGCCGATCAGGTTGCGCACGGGCACCTTCACCTCGTCGAAGAAGATCTGCGCTGTGTCCGACGAGCGCATGCCGAGCTTGTCGAGCTTCTTCACGACCTGCACGCCCTTGGTTTTCATCGGCAGGCAGATCAGCGACTTGTTCCTGTGCACGGACCCCTCGCCGGTATTGGCCAGCAGGCACATCCAGTCGGCCTGGGTGCCGTTGGTCGTCCACATCTTGCCGCCGTTGATCACGTAGTCGCCGCCGACGCGGCGCGCGGTCGTCTTCAATGAGGCGACGTCCGAGCCTGCGCCGACCTCCGACACGCCGAGGCAGGCGACATAGTCGCCGGCGATGGAGGGCGCGAGAAACTCGCGGCGCAACTCGTCGCTGCCGTAGCGGGAGAGGGCGGGCGTCGCCATGTCGGTCTGCACGCCGATCGCCATCGGCACGGACCCGCAGGTGATGTGGCCCAGCTCTTCGGCCATCACCATGGCATAGGAATAGTCGAGCCCCATGCCGCCGAACTCGACCGGCTTGTTGATGCCGAGCAGGCCGGCATCGCCCAGCTTCTTGAAGACCTCGTGGGCGGGGAAGATGCCGTCCTCCTCCCACTGGTCGACATGCGGATTGATGTCCTTGTCGATGATTGCCCGCAGGGTGCGGCGGATCTCGGCATGTTCCTGTGTGAACTGCATGCGTGTTCCTTATCTTCCGGGACCGCGGGCGGGACGCCCGCTCAGAGTCATGAGCGGGCGGGACGCCCGCGACCCGGCAAGAATGTTCATCGGTTGCCCAGCCGCGGCATGTTGCCCATGAGCTTGGCGATGATCTGCAGCATGACCTCGTCGGCGCCGCCGCCGATCGAGCCCAGCCGGCCGTCGCGATAGGCGCGCGCGACCGGGCTGTCCCACAGGTAGCCGGCGCCGCCCCAGTATTGCAGGCAGGCGTCCGACACCTCGCGGCGCAAACGCCCGGCCTTCAGCTTGGCCATCGAGGCCAGCATGGTGACGTCGTTGCCGGCGAGATATTCCTCGCAGGCGCGATAGACCAGCGACCGCAGCGCCTCGACCTCGCTCTTGAGCTCGGCGAGGCGGAAGTGGACGACCTGGTTGTCGAGCAACGGCTTGCCGAACACCTGGCGCTCGCGCGTGTAGTCGATCGTGGCGTTGATGATGCGGTCGCAGCCCATCAGCGTGCCGGCGCCGGCCCACAGCCGCTCCTCCTGGAACTGCTGCATCTGGTAGATGAAGCCCTGGCCCGGCTGGCCGATCGTGTAACGCACCGGCACCTTCACCTCGTCGAAGAAGGTCTGCACGGTGTCCGACGCGCGCATGCCGAGCTTGTTGAGCTTCTTCACGATCGACAGGCCCTTGGTTTTCATCGGCACGACGATCAGCGACTTGTTCTTGTGGACCTGGCCCTCGCCGGTATTGGCCAGCAGGCACATCCAGTCGGCCTGCGCGCCGTTGGTGGTCCACATCTTGCCGCCGTTGATCACCCAGTCGCCGCCGACCCGGCGGGCGGTGGTCTTGATCGAGGCGACGTCGGAACCTGCGCCGGTCTCCGACACGCCGAGGCAGGCGACGTAGTCGCCGGCGATCGACGGCGCGAGGAACTCCTTGCGCAGCTCGTCGCTGCCGTAGCGGGCGAGGGCCGGCGTCGCCATCGAGATCTGCACGCCGGTGCCCATCGGCACCGAGCCGCCATTCACCCAGCCGAGCGATTCAGAGCAGACCATGGCGTACGAGAAGTCCAGCCCCGAGCCGCCGAACTCGACCGGCTTGTCGACGCCCAGCAGGCCCGCATTGCCCATCTTCTTGAACAGCGCGTGGGCAGGGAACTGGCCCTCCTTCTCCCACTCGTCGACATACGGATTGATCTCGCGGTCGATCAGCGTCTTCCAGGTCTGGCGCAGGGCCTCGTGTTCGGGCGTGAATTTCATGGAGATTGTTCCTTGCACGCGACTGCGGGACCCGCCATCCATGCACGACCCCATACCACCTCACCCTGAGGAGCCACGCGTAGCGTGGCGTCTCGAAGGGTGGCCGCAGACGGGGTGCGGGTTGCCGCCCTTCGAGACGCTCGCTGCGCTCGCTCCTCAGGGTGAGGTGAGCGGGGGGATCGACGGATGTTCTTCGTCATCGACTACATCCTCGCCACGCCGAAGGTGATGGGATTGAGCGGGCGCACGATCGATTCTCGGGCGATCGACAATGTGAAGGCGAGCACCTTGCGGGTGTCTCGGGGGTCGATGATGCCGTCGTCCCATAGGTGCGCGGTGCCGTAGAGCGCCGTCGACTCCTTGTCGAACTGGTCGACGATCGCCTTGTACATCTTGTCGATCTGTTCCCTGGGCGGCTCCTTGCCCTCGCGGATGAACTTCTGCTCGGTGACGGTCTTCATCACGCCGGCCGCCTGCTCGCCGCCCATCACGGCGACGCGGCTGTTCGGCCAGGCGAAGATGAAGCGCGGATCGTAGGCGCGGCCGCACATGCCGTAATTGCCGGCGCCGAAGCTGCCGCCGATCACGATGGTGATCTGCGGCACGGTCGCGTTGGCGACCGCCTGGATCATCTTCGAGCCGTGCTTGACGATGCCGCCGCGCTCGGCCTCGGTGCCGACCATGTAGCCGGTCGTGTTCTGCAGGTAGACGATCGGCGTGCCCTGCTGGCAGCACAGCTGGATGAACTGCGCGGCCTTCACCGAGCCCTTGGTGGTGATCGGGCCGTTGTTGCCGATGAAGGCCACCGGCTCGCCCTCGATCTCGGCCCAGCCGCAGATCGTCTGCTGGTCGAACAGCCCCTTGAACTCGAGGAACTCGGAGCCGTCGACCAGCCGTGCAATCACCTCGCGCACGTCGTACGGATCCCTGTGCGAGGGCGGGACCACGCCGCACAGATCCTCGATGTCGTACAGCGGCTCCTTGAATGGCTTCACCGCCTTCGTCGGCAGCTTGTCGTTCCAATGCCAGCTCGCGATGACCTCGCGCGCCATGCGGATGCCGTCGGCGTCGTTCTCGGCCATCCATTCGGCGACGCCCGAGACTGTGGCGTGCATCTCGGCACCCCCCAGCTCCTCGTCGGTCGCGATCTCACCCGTGGCTGCCTTGAGCAGCGGCGGGCCGGCGAGGAACACCTTGGACTGGCCACGCACCATGATGACGTAGTCGCTGAGGCCGGGCAGGTAGGCGCCGCCGGCGGTCGAGGAGCCGTGCACGACGCAGACCTGCGGGATGCCGCGCGCCGACATGCGCGCCTGGTTGGCAAAGCCGCGGCCGCCCGGCACGAAGATCTCGGCCTGGTAGAGCAGGTTGGCGCCGCCGGACTCCACGAGGTGCACGATCGGCAGCTTGTTCTCGAGCACGATCTGCTGCACGCGCTGGCCCTTGCGCTGGCCGGACGGCGCGACCGTGCCGCCCTTGATCGCCGAGTTCGAGGCCGACACGACGCAGCGCACGCCCTCGACATAGCCGATGCCGGCGACCGAGCCGCCGCCGGCGCTCGAGCCGTCCTTGTCGTCGTGCATGCGGTAGCCGGCGAGCGGCATCAATTCGAGGAACGGCGCACCCCGGTCGAGCAGCAGGGCGATGCGCTCGCGCGGCATGAGCTGCTTGCGCTTGCGGAACCGCTCGCGCGACTTGTCGGACGCCGCCTGCACGCTGGCTTCGGCGTCGCGGAACTCCCGGATGGCCGCCAGCATCCGCTCGCGGTTCTTCCTGAACTCGTCGCTGTTGCGATCGACCTGGGATTCGATGACGGGCATGTCAGCCGCCCAGCACTTTGGGCGTCACGGCGAGATGGAAGCCGTTGAACGGTTTCGACCGGTCGGTGATGGTGAGATCCATCGAACGGTTGCCGAGCGGCACGCCGCCGTCGATGCGGACCTCGGTGCCGGTGATGTAGGCCGAGGCATCGCTCAGCAGGAAGCAAACCACCGCCGACACCTCGCTCTCGGTGCCGAGCCGGCCGAGCGGGCAGTAGTTCTTGAGCTTGGGGATGCGCTCTTTGAACTCGCCCTGGTAGGTGTCCATGCCGGAGGAGGCGATCCAGCCGGGCGACACCGCATTCACCCGCACGCCGGCGAAGGCCCATTCGTGGGCCAGCGTCATCGTCAGGTTCACCATGCCGGCGCGCGCTGCACCCGTATGCGCCATGGTGGGAAAGCCGTTCCTCATGTCGGCGGCCATGTTCACGATCGAGCCGCCGTGGCTCTCCATCGACTGCTTGAAGACCTCGCGGCTGACGGTGAAGCCGCCGGTGAGGTTGTTGCGCACCACGACGTCGAAGCCCTTGGTGCTCATGTCGGCCGCGTTGGCCGGGAATTGGCCGCCGGCATTGTTGAACAGGCCATGGATGCGGCCGTTGCTGGCGACGATCTTCGCCACCGCCTCCTTGACCTGCGCTTCCTCGCGGATGTCGAAGGCGTGCGTCTCGCACGAGCCGCCGGCCGTCTCGATCTCCGCCTTTACCGCGGCGAGCTTCTCGGCCTTGCGGCCGGTGATGACGACGTGCGCGCCCAGCGACGCGATCTCGTGCGCCGTGCAGCGGCCGATGCCGCTGCCGCCTCCCGTGACGATCACGGTCTGGCCGGCGAACAGTCCCGGCTTGAAGACCGAGCGATAAGACATGCTTCCTCCGCCTGAACGGCCGTTCATGCGGCCTTATTTGACGTTTACGTAAAGGTCAAGTAAGCCCCCACAGCACTCTCGGCTGGAGGAACACTTCAAATGACCTTGCAGGAAATCACCGCGAAAATGAAGGAAGGCGCGGCGAAGAAGTCGTCCTTCGGCAATACCGTGAAGTTCAGCACCGACCAGGGCGTCGTGTTCATCGACGGCAACGCCAATCCGCCGGCCGTCAGCAACGACGACAAGGCCGCCGACTGCACTCTGAAGATGGCGTTCAGCGACCTCGACGACATGATCAACGGCAAGCTCGACGGCATGACCGCGTTCATGACCGGCAAGCTCAAGATCGAAGGCGACATGGGCGTCGCGATGAAGCTGCAGAGCATCCTGCGTTAAGGCAGGCTTCAGCTCACCATACGTGCGGTATCAATCGATACCGCACTTTTTGTTTGTACTCCGCATAGCCCGGCAACTGGCTGGCCAGGAATTTCTCCTCGTCGAAAATTCGCCAGACCAGCGCCGGCACCATCGCCGCGAAGGCGAGCAGAGCCCACAGCGAGCCGAGCGCCAGGGGGATCCCCACCATCATCACCAGCGCCGTCGTGTACATCGGATGGCGTACCAGCGAGTAGGGGCCGGTCGAGATCACGCGCTGGTCGCGCGCGAGCTCGATGCGCGCCGAGGTGAAGCTGTTCTCGCAGAAGACGCGCCACACGCCCCAGCCGCCGATCACCATCAGCACGTTGCCGGCGAGCACCACGATCACCGGCAGATGCGACCAGCCGAAGCGGCGGTCGAAGGCGGGGATCAGCAGCAGGGCGAAGAAGCCGAGCGAGGCGAAGGTCATGATGATCTTCTGCTCCAGCCGCTCCTCGGCCCACGGTCCGCCCTTCATGCGCCGCTCGAGCAGGGCCGGATCGCGCCTGGCGAGGTCGAGCATCAGGACGATCGAGCCGCCGAAATAGACGACCAGGAACAGCCAGGCTTGCCACCAGTCGAGCGTCCAGGGCGGCACGAACAGCAGCGCCGCCATGACGAGGAAGAGACAGGCGGCAGATACGAAAGCTCTGGGCGTCAGCGCGCTCATGGTCTCACTCGGTCAGGCGTCCTCGTCCTTGCTCTTGTGATAATGCCGCCGCGCCTTGGCACGGTTGCCGCAGGCCGACATGGAGCACCAGCGGCGCTTGCCGGCCCGGCTGTCGTCGAGGAACAGCCAGCCGCATTCGGGATTGGCGCAGCGCCGCACCCGGTCGAGCCGCGGGCCGGCCAGCAGGTCGCCGGCCGACCATAGCACCGGCGCCAGCAGGGCGAGCGCGGTGCCGGACCGGGCGTCGACGTCCCATTCGTAGCCGCCGCGATTGCGCTTCAGCACCTTGCGGGCCGGCGCATGGGCCAGCGCCGCATTGAGCGCCTCGAGGTCCCGCAACGCCGTCTTGCCCTGCGCCTGCGCATCGAACAGCCGATAGATCGTCTCGCGCAGCGCGATCGCCTGCTCGAACTCCTTCGGCGAGATGGGCTTCGCCGCCTTGGTCCAGGCCGCCAGATCGGCCGGCGCGTTCAGCGTCTCCGTCGGCACCGCCTGGCCGCGCCAATACCTCGTATTGGCGAAATCGAGGCACAGGTCGGGACGGCTCATTGTCCCGAAATAGTAACCGGTTGACCGGTTGACAAGCGAAGCCTGTGGTCATAACCCTATAACCAGTTATATAGTTATACAGGAGGCGACATGTTCGACCACGTTTCCATCGGCGTCAGCGACATCAACCGGGCCGGCAAGTTCTACGACGCGGTGCTGAAGCCGCTCGACATCACGCGCCTGTCGGATGGCGAGACGTCGCTCGGCTACGGCGAGAAGAGCCCGGGCCTGTGGGTGCAGACCGCCAGCCGGCCGGTGAAAGCCGAGATGGAATCCGGCTTGCACTTCTGCTTCGCGGCCAAGAGTCGTGCTGCGGTCGATGCCTTCCATGCCGCGGCGCTCAAGGCCGGCGGCAAGGACAACGGCAAGCCTGGCGTGCGCACCGACTACGGCCCGAACTACTACGCGGCGTTCGTGATCGATCCCGACGGGTATCGCATCGAGGCCTATTGCGGGAAGTGACGCCGCAAGCGCACGCGTTCGTCTTTTGAACTAGCTGCCGGTGATTTCCTTCAGCAGCCCGAAGAACGCACGCTTGCGCTTCGAGGAGATGGTCCAGTCGACCGGCAGCGACTGGAAGCCGTCCTCGAAGCGTTCGCGGCTCATGCGGTAGTCGAAATAGCCCCAGCTGGCGCCGCCCTCGACGGCGGCGATGAAGTGGTTGTCCGGCTTCTCGAACTCGAAGTGGTCGTCCTCGTTGTAGACGATCGGCTGACCGCGATAGGAAGGCGACGCGCGCCAGCGCGCGAGCTGCAGGCGAATGCCGTGCGGGCTCGGCTGGTAGGCGCTGTCCGGGCCGTGCACGCGGTTGCCGTGTGGCAGAAGGAAGTCGGCCGTCGCGACGATCGCCTCGGGCGGCGCATCGATCCCGATCAGGCTGGTGCTGACCAGGATCTTTCCGCCGCCGCGCTTCCGCGCCAGCTCGATCAGCTCGTGGCAGCGCTCGGCAGCGATGATCGAATGGGCCCACACGTTCTCGAGGTCGACCTCGTTGCCGATCTCCAGCAGCACATTGGTCGCTTCGTGCTGCAGCAGCCAGTCGACGGTGTTGGTGACGGCCGCCTTCACCGCGGCCTCGTCCGTGAAGGTGCCGCTCTGCTTGCCGTAGAACAGGCCCAGGATCACGACCATGCCCAGCCGGTCGCAGGCCTTGATCACCGAATCGAGGCGCGCCTCCCAGGCCGGCTTGATCGTGCCGTCGCCGTTGAAGCCGCAGATCCTCCACGGCTGGTTCCAGGAATAGCCCTGCGGGCTGCCGCCGGAGAGGTTGATGCAGACCGCCATCAGCCCGTGCGTGCGATAGCTCGGTAGGGCGGCAACGAATTCGCGCGTGCTGCGCTCGGCATCCGAGTCGCCGTCGGCATAGGCCCAGGCGCCGCGCGTCGCCGGGTTCTCGTCGTCGGCGATGGCGTTGGCCATGCGGCTGTTGAACAGCAGGCCCTCGATGCGATGGCCGCGCCAGCTGCGTCCGGCATAGGTCGGCGTTCCGTTGATGCGGAACCCGCCGCCCTCGATGGAAACCCTAGAAACCAACTGCCGCGCCGTCGCGCCGGCTCTCCGAGGCGCCGAGATAGGGACCGCCGTCGGGGAACTTCCAGATGATCTGGCTGGCGCCGAACGCGCCGTTCGGCCACGGCTGACGCGTGAGCTTGTGGCCGAGCGCCTCGAGGCCGCTCGCGGTGTCGGGCGCCATGTGGCTTTCCGTCCAGATCGTGCCGTCGTTCTCATGCACGCGCCAGCGTGGCGCGTCGATGGCGGCCTGCGGGTTCTGGCCGTAGTCGACGATGCGCGAGAAGACCTGCATGTGGCCCTGCGGCTGCATGGCGCCGCCCATCAGGCCGAAGGTCGCGACCGGCTTGCCGTCCTTGGTGATGAAGGCCGGGATGATCGTGTGGTAGGGCCGCTTGTTGGGGCCGACTTCGTTGGGATGGCCTTTGGTGGTGACGAAGCCCGAGGCGCGGTTCTGGAGCGCGATGCCGGTGCCGGGCGGCACGATGCCCGAGCCGAAGCCGGTGTAGTTCGACTGGATCAGCGAGATCATCATGCCCGACGCGTCAGCCGCGCCGAGATAGATCGTGCCGCCGTCCTTGGGCGTGCCGGGTCCGAAGTTCTGCGCCCTCTTCGGATCGATCAGCTTGGCGCGGCTCTTCAGATAGCCCTTGTCGAGCATCTGCTTGGGCGTCACTTCCATGAATCGCGGATCGGACACGTAGCGCCAGATGTCGGCGAAGGCGAGCTTCATCGCCTCGATGCGCAGGTGCGCCATCGCGGCGCTGTCGGGATCGTGGTCGGCCACGTCGAAGTTCTCGAGGATGCCCAGCGCCATCAGCGCGCCGATGCCCTGGCCCGATGGCGGGATCTCGTGCAGCGTCGTGCCGCGATAGGTGAGGCTGATCGGATCGACCCAGTCGGCCTTGTGCGCGGCGAGGTCCTCCTTGCGCAGCGCGCCGCCGGTCTCGCGGGCGTACTTGTCCATTCTCTCGGCAAGCTCGCCTCGATAGAAGGACTCGCCCTTGCTCTCGGCGATCATGGTGAGGGTCTTCGCCTGGTCGGGGAACTTCCAGAGCTCGCCCGCCTTGGGCGCGCGGCCGTGGGGCAGGAAGGCCTTCACCCAGCTCTCCTGGCCCTTCAGGCGGTCGATCGCGGCGTCCCACTGGCGCGCCACCAGATAGGAGACGCGGAAGCCGTCATGCGCGTACTTGATCGCGGGCTCGAACAGGTCGGCGAACGGCAGCTTGCCGTATCGCTTGTTGAGCTCGACCCAGAGCGACACCGCGCCCGGCACGCTGACGGTGCCCCAGCCGACGCTCGGCATGGCCGCCATGCCGGCGTACTTGTCGGGCGTCATCAGCGCAGGCGAATGGCCCGAGGCGTTGAGGCCCACGAGCTTGGCTCCGTCCCACAGGATGCAGAAGGCGTCCGAGCCGATGCCGTTCATCGTGGGCTCGGTGATGGTGATGGCGATGGCCGCAGCGAGCGCGGCATCGACCGCGTTGCCGCCCTTGGCTAGCATGCGCAGGCCCGCGGTCGAGGCGAGGTGCTGCGAAGTCGCGACCACATTGTCGGCGAAGATCGGCAGCTTCTTCGAGCCGTACAGGAAATCGTAGTTGAAGGACGGCACCCCAAGGACCCTTTCTATTTCTTCTTCGCAGCCGCCAAGGCATCGATGCGCGCCACGAAGCGCGGTACCTGCAGGAACTGGCGGTTGTCGGCGTCGCTCTTGCCGAACAGCGTGGAGAGATCGAACAGGCCCGATCCTGCGATCGCGCCCATCCGGCCCGACACGCTGACGCGCTCCCCGAGCCGCAGGGTTTTTAGCCCTGCCACCGCGGCTTCGGAAAGGCCCGGCGGGGCGGATTCGCGCGATCGTGACGAGAACATCTCGGCGACAGCGCCCGCCATGGCGAGAGTCCAGTCGTTGAATGCGTAGAGCGAAACTTGCGGGCCGATCTCGACCGTGATGGCCATCTTCTGCTCGTTGCCGTCGATGGTGCGCAGGATGCCCTGCCAGCCGGTGAAGGCGCCGGTCTGCGCGGCCAGGGCGAGGCTGCGCTTCACTGCGTCCTCGATCTGCAGCGGATTGTTGGAGGCGAGCGCCGGCTTGGCCAGCGCCTGCAGCCCCTCGAGGAACGCCTTCTGCTGGGGATTCTCCTCGTACCACGGCCGGTCGAAGCAGCCGCCCAGAGCGAGGCTGAGACCGCCGACGATGAACGAACGCCTCTTGACGTCCTCTCCGCGCGCGACAGCGGGGGGAGAGGACGGGGCCGCGGGCGTCAGCGAGGGCGAGGTGAGGTGGGTCATGGCGCCGTCGAACATGGCCAACAATCGTGACCGAAATCGGCGTCCCTCTCACCCAACCGCTCCCCCAAGGGGGAGAGGGATATGGGTATCGGCGGCTGCATCTCCTAGGCAGCCTTCGCCTTGGCGCGCTCCTCTTCCTTCAGTTCCTTCTTCGAGAGCTTGCCGACCGGCGTCTTGGGGAGCTCGGCGCGGATCTCGAGCGCGACCGGCATCTCGTGCTTGCCGATCTTGCCGTCGAGATGCCGCTTCAGCTCGTCGAAGGTGAGCGAGGCGCCGGGCTTCAGCTTCACGAACACCTTGGGCGCTTCCTGGCGATAGGGATCAGGGATGCCGATCACGATGCATTCGTCGACCGCCGGATGCTCGTACACCGCTTCCTCGATCATGCGCGGATAGACGTTGTAGCCGGACGAGATGATCAGGTCCTTCGAGCGATCGACAAGGTAGAGCCAGCCGTCGGCATCCATGTAGCCCATGTCGCCGGTGCGCAGGCCCTTCCAGTTGCTCGCCGGATGGCTGAACAGCACGTGCTCGGTCTCGTCGGGCTTCTTCCAGTAGCCCTTCATCACCTGCGGGCCGATGATGCAGACTTCGCCGACATGCTCCTTGCCGGCCGGCAGGACGCGGTCCTTGTTCTCCATGTCGCGGATCTCGATGATCGTGCCGGGGATCGGCACGCCGCACGAGCCCGGCCGCCGCTCGTCCTTGGGGCAGATCGAGCCGGTCGGCGAGGTCTCGGTCAGGCCGTAGCCCTCGATCAGGATCGCGCCGGTCAGCTTCTCGAAGCTCTGCTGCACCTCGACCGGCAGCGGCGCGCCGCCGGACATGCAGAACTTGAGCGAGCTCAGGTCCAGCCCCTTCACCTTGGGATGCTTGTTGATCGCGGTGTAGAGCGTCGGCACGCCGGGCAGGAAGGTCGGCTTCTTCTTCGCGAGGTCGGCCACGATCAGGTCGATGTCGGGCCGCGGATAGAGGATCAGCTGGTTGCCGCTCTTGGCTGCGCCGAGCATGATTCCCGACAGGCCGTAGATGTGGAACAGCGGCAGCACGCAGACGATCTTCTCGTTGCCGGGATTGGTATAGGGCATCGTCCAGCTCTGCCCCTGCGTCATCGCCGACACGACGCAGCCGTGCGTCAGCATCGCCGCCTTCGGCAGGCCGGTCGTGCCGCCGGTGTATTGCAGCAGCGCCACCTCGTCCCACAGGTCGGCCGGCGCGGGATGCGCCTTGTATTTGCCGTCGTTCTTCAGGAGGTCCTTGAACGACATGTGCCAGTCGTCGCGCGGCCAGGCCGAGATCTCCTTCTTCTTGGCGATCGGGTAGAGCCAGTTCTTGGGCCACGGCAGGTAATCGGCGATCGAGCCGACGATCAGCTTCTTGAGCCGCGTCTTGCCGCGCATCGCCGCCATCTTCGGATAGAGCGCGGCGACGTCGAGCGTGACCAGGATGTCGGTCTCGCTGTCGCCGATCTTGAACTCGAGCTCGCGCGCGGCGTCGAGCGGGCTGTAGTTCACCACCCGGCCGCCGGCCTTCAGGATGCCGAAGAAGGCGATGAGATAGTGCGGCGTGTTGGGCAGGTAGAGGCCGACATTCACGCCGGGCCCGACGCCGAGCTTCTGGAAGCCCGCGGCGGCGCGGTCGGTCGCATCCTTGTAGTCGCCGAAAGTCATCACCTTGTCGAGGAAGTCGGTGAACGGCCGGCCGGCATTCTGCGCGCAGCTCTCCTCGAAGATCTGGTGGATCGTCTTGCGCGGCACGTCGAGCTCCCACTTCACGCCCGGCGGGTAGCTCTTCTCCCAGACATAACTCGACATGGTGCGTTCTCCCGTCCGCACTATGGCACGCGATAGGCGTAGCTGTAGACCGTCTCGAAACCCAGATCGGCGTAGAGCGGCCGTGCCGCTTCATTCGTCGCCACGACCTGCAAATAGCAGAAGCGCGCGCCGTGCTCGCGGCCCCACGCGCCGATGCTCTGCGTCAGCCGGCGCGCCAGGCCGCGGCGGCGCGCCGCCGGCGCCACCAGCACGTCGAACAGGCCGACATGGTCGCCATCGACCACGCCCAGCGCGAAGGCGATCGGTTGCCCGTCGTCCTCGACCCGCGCGAAGCCGACGGGCGCCGCGATCGAGCGCAGCATGCGCGTCATGGTCTCGCGATGGGCCGGCGCCACCGGGCTCAGGGCGGCGAAGCCGGCCAGCCAGGCGTCGGACGGCGAGGGGGCGATCCGCACCGCGCGATCGAGGACGAACCGGTCGTCGAGGGTCGCGCGCTGGACGAGGCTTTCGTCGATCCGGCGGTAGCCGGCGGCGGCCAGCAGGTCGTCAGTCCCCGCTAGGGCGAGCGGCGTCAGCCGCCAGGTTGGCGCCAGCCCCGCCATCCGGTAGGGCGCTTCGAGGCTGTCCTTCATCTGATATGTCAGAGCGGCTTTGGGCTCCAAGGCATTGATCGAATTGGCTCTTTTCGTGTAGCCACCAGCCAGGCGTTGGACCCAGCCCCGGTCGGTCCGGGTCTCCAAAGCGGGCCAGGCCCGGAAGGCGCGCGTCTCGAGCGCCCGGATGTCGTCGACAGGTGACATTCTTCCAAATCCGTGCTAATAGTAAAATCAACAATAACAGTCAGTTGTAGCGTGAACTGCAAGTGATGCATGAACTGGATCGACAACCCCTTCGTCGATGTTCGTGTGAGCTGGCAGCCGGCCCCTCGTCATAGCTCCTCCCATCTGGCCGTCCGGCTGCCAGCTCTCCTTTTCCTGACCGCCATTGCCCTGATCCTCGACGGCTGTGGCGGCACGGACCAAAGCCACGGCTACGCCGACCGGCCGCCCACCAATCGCACCGCCTACGTCGCCTGGGAAGAATGGAGCCGCTTCGGCCGCTCGACCGTCGTTTATGGCGGTCACGCCGGTGGTTACGTCAACCGCAGCGGCATGAGCGAGCACAGCGAGCCGCTCTCGAGCCGAGTGGGCGACTACTGGGGAAGCTGCGGCCATCCCGAATGGAACGGCCGCACGGCGGGCCGGCCGTGGTCGGGCGCATTCGTGTCCTGGGTGATGGCGCATTCGGGCGTTCCTGCCTCTTCCTTCCCGCGCGCCGGCCGCCACGGGCAGTATCTCACCGCGCTCTACGATCATGAACGCGCCGGACGCGGCAGCTTCCTGCTGCATGCGCCGAACGAATACGCGCCGAAGGAGGGCGACCTCGTCTGCAGCGGCACCGCCGGCCCGACCTGGCGCTATGCCGATTCGCGCACCGCGCGGCGACGCATCGACTACACGGTCAGCCATTGCGACGTCGTCACCGGCGTGCGCGGCGGCTTCATCCAGGCGGTCGGCGGCAACGTGAAGAACAGCGTCACCATGAGCCTCTATCCCGCCGATTCGCGCGGCCGCCTCGCGCCGACGCCCGGCAAGATCTGGATGATGGTGGTCGAGAACCGCGCGACCTAGCCTGGCGTCCAGCCGCGTCCACCTGCGTCCACTCCAGGGCAGGACGCCTTCGATGCCCATTCCATAAGGCTTTTAGCCTCGAGTCCTGGAATCCTGCCGCACCCCCTCGGCAGGACCCGGGGTGGCGCGTGGCCCGGACGCGAGCTGGGGCACCGCGGCGAAGGCGGCGGAGGGCACGAGGCCGCCGATGGCGAACGACAGGGCGAAGCCTGCGATCGAAACCGGCAGGCCGAACTCGGGCCGGAAGGCGAGGATCGCCGCGGCCGTCGACGCCGCGAGACCGATGGCGATCAATCGGCCGGGCGTCGCCCCGCGATGCATCAGTGCCGCCGTCGCCAGGCTGCCGGCGATGCCGAGCGCGGTTGCCAGGGCGACCGTCTGGCCGGCGGTTGCTGCAGACATGTCGCGCCGCTCGATGAGATAGGCCGGCAGCATTCCGGCGAGAGCGAGAAAGACCAGCGCGAAGCAGAAGAACGACACGGCGAGCGGCAGGGCGGCGCGCAGCGAGCCCGGCGGCACCTTCCAGTCGTCCGCATGCGACGGTGGCGACCGCAGGCCCAACGCGGCGAGCAACGAGGCTACGAGCAGGCCGGCATCGACGGCGAAGATCGTGCGCCAGCCAGCCTGCGCGACGCTCGCCGTCGCGATCCCGGCCAGCGCAATGCCCACCGGCACGAATGTACCCCACAGCGAGAGCGCGACCGGCTGGTGGCGCCGTTCGGCGAGCATCGCCATGAGCGACGGTCCGGCCACGACCACAAGCAGGTAGCCGATGCCGGCGAGCGCGCGGGCGGCGAGCAGGGGCGGTGCGTCATGGGCGAGGGCGCATAGGCCGGCCGCGATCGCCATCACCAGCAGGCCGAGGCGGAAGGCGCGCGCATGGCCGATGCGCTCGGCGAAGGCGCCGGCCGGAAGGCCGAGCACGCCGCCCACGAGCGTGACGATGGAGACGACGGCACCCGCCGTCGCGAGCGACAGGCCGAGCTCGCCCTGCAGCGCGGGCACCAGCGGCGGGACGATGCCGAGCTGGCCGGCGGCGACCACGCCGATCGCGTAGATGAGCAGAAGACGCGGCCACGACGTGGTCATGTCGTGGACCTTAGGGGCCGCTGCGTGTGAGCCCACGAATAAAGTATTCATTGGACCGCGCCACTCTAGTGGCGCTCATGAGCCCGAGCGCCACTGGAGTGGCGCGGTCCAATGAGATTAGTGCGTGACCGTCGTCACCAGGCGCGCCAGCGTTCCGTCGCTCAAGGTCAGGCGCTCCCACACCAGGATGCCGGGCACGATCCGCACCATCGGATGGTGGTTGTCGCTGGTCCAGAAGCGCAGCTCCGTTGTGCCCTCGTCGTACCAGCCGACGTCGCCCAGGCGGCTTTCGGCCCGCTGGATCTCCTCGGTCGCGAAGCGCCACAGCGAGGTGCCGCGCAGGTCCGACGCACCGGCGGTCCATTCGGCGACGCGCCGGGGCGAGGCCGCGAGCAGGCGATGGGTCAGGTCGCAGATCAGATGGACCGGCAGCGCCGAGCTCTCGACCAGCCGCCGCAGGCCGGCATCGGCCGACGAATCGAGCGGCGCCGCGAGCAGCGCGGTCAGCTTTCGGGCCGCCGCGTCGGGCAGACGGTGATGGCCGCGCTCCCAGCGCGACAGCGTCGCCTGGGTGACGCCGAACAGCTCGGCCGCGTGGCTCTGCTTGACGCCGCGCAGGCGGCGCCAGCGGCGGAGCGCGCGGCCGTAGTCGTTCATCCCTTGCCCTGCATGAACGATGCCACGCGCTCGGCGATCATGATGGTCGGCGCATTGGTGTTGCCGCCGATCAGGCTCGGCATCACCGAGGCGTCGACCACCCGCAGGCCGGTAATGCCGCGCACCCGGCACTGGTGGTCGACCACCGCCATGGGATCGTTGTCCGGGCCCATCTTGCAGGTGCCGACGGGGTGATAGATCGTCTCGCAGCGCGCACGGATCCACTTCTCCAGCTCGGCGTCGCTCTTCGCCGCGGGACCCGGCTCCATCTCGTCCGCGCGATAGGGATCCATGCCGGATTGGGCGAGGATATCGCGGCCCATCTTCACGCCGTTCTTCAGCGTCTCCAGATCCTTGCGCTCGGCGAGGTAGTTGGCGTCGATCAGCGGATGCTCCTTGGGATCGCTGCTCTTCAGCCGGATGGTGCCGGTGCTCTCGGGCCTGAGCGCGCAGACATGCAGCGTGTAGCCGTTCTTCTTCAGGCGCGTGCGGCCGTGATCGACCACCAGCGCCGGCAGGAAGTGGAACTGCACGTCGGGCGCGGCGAGGCCCTTCTGCGTGCTGACGAAGCCGCCCGTCTCGGCGATCGGCGAGGTGCCGGGCCCCTTCTTCTTGGTCTTGTACTGGTAGAGCGACCACAGCTTGTTGCGGCGGTCGTAGGTGTCGTTGGTCTTGCAGCTCTGCAGGATCGCCGCGTCGAGATGGTCCTGCAGGTTGGCGCCGACGCCCGGTATGTCGAACAGCGGGCGGATGCCGACCGACTTCAGGTGATCGGCCGGGCCCATGCCCGACAGCATCAGCAGCTGCGGCGAGTTCACCGCGCCGCCGCACAGGATGATCTCCATCTCCGCGCGCGCGACCTCGTCGCGGCCGTTGACGACGTAACGCACGCCCATCGCATGGTTCTTGTCGAGGATGATGCGCTCGACCAGCGCGCCGGTGATGACGTGAACGTTGTTCTTGTTGCGCTCGACCGCGGGTCGCAGATAGGCGCTGGCGGTGCTCCAGCGCTCCTGGCTCTTCTGCGTCACCTGGTAGTGGCCGACGCCTTCCTGCACCGCGCCGTTGAAGTCGCTGAGACGCCTGTGGCCGGCCTGTTCCGCCGCCTTCACGAAGGCCTCGCTGATCTTCGCCGGATCGGCCTGGTCGGCGACGTTCAGCGGACCGCCGGTGCCGTGGAATTGGTCGGCGCCGCGCTCGTTGTTCTCCGCCTTCTTGAAGAACGGCAGCACGTCCTCGTAGCTCCAGCCCGGGTTGCCGAGCTGGCGCCAGTGATCGTAGTCCCAGGCATTGCCGCGCACGTAGAGCATGGCGTTGATCGACGACGAGCCGCCGAGCGTCTTGCCGCGCGGCCAGTACATGCGCCGGTTGTTGCAATGGACCTGCGGCACCGTCTCGTAGCGCCAGTTGTAGGGCGACTTCTCGCCGAGGCTGGCGAAGCCCGCCGGCATCTTCAGCAGGAACGACGAATCGGGCGGCCCGGCTTCGAGGATCAGGATGCGCAGGCGATAGTCCTCGCCCAGGCGATTGGCGATGGTGCTGCCGGCCGAGCCGGCGCCGATGATCACGTAGTCGTAGGAATCGTAGAGGCGGCGCATGTGCGTCCTAGGGTAGTCTGTTCTCGATCACGGTGAAGAACTGTCGGGCGGATATGGGCGACAAAAAGCCGGACGCGTCCAGTGGAAACACGCTGCGGGCGACCGAGTCGCCCACGTTTCCGCCGATGGCGTGCACCTCGCCGGGCCGGACCTCGACCACGATGTCGCAATGTCCCGGTCCGCGATTGAGGTTTTCCAAGGTCGTGCCGCCATGGTCGCGCGAAGCGCAGATCAAATCGCCGACCTCGGGCTTGCGCTCGTCGAGGTGGCGCGGGACGAACGCGGCGCCCGGCCGGCGCGCGCGCAGGACCATGCGCTCGACATAGATCGTGTGGCGCGCATCGGGACAGAACAGGTCGCGCGGCACGCCGGCGCTCTGGATGACCCACGAGATGAAGGCGGCCGACCACGGCACCTCGGTGTCGAGACCGGTGAGGTTCGGCTTGTCGACGCTCTTCCAGTAGTCGTTGATGCGCTGCGGCGCGTCGACCTCCTTTAGCCCTTGCTGCTCGGTGCGTGCGGGGCCGCTCACCGGATAGAAGCTCGTCTGCCGGCCGAAGCGCGCCCATTCCTGCACCGCCAGCAGCACCATCGAGGTCTTCGCGGAGGCGGTGGGCGGCGGCGCCTCGGGCTTCCACGACGAGGCCGGGCAGGGGCCGAGCGGCGCCAGCGACGCCGCGCTCCTGGGCGCAGGCCTGGTCGCGCAGGCCGCCACGAGCAGGACCATCACGAGCGGAACGAGCCGGCGCATCAATGGAACTGCCAGCGGCTGCCCTGCTGCGGGATGAGGATGCGCACGCCGAGGTCGTTGGCGGCGGTGAGCTCCTCGCGCATCTTCGCCTGCGGCTGCTCGCGCGTCAGCGCATACTTGATGTGGGTGATCACCACCGGCAGATCCTTGAGGACGTTGTTCCCGCCCGCCAGCGCGTCGAGCTCGTGCAATGACGCCATGATCCATTTCGGCGTGAGATGGCCGAACAGCTGCGCGTCGGGCCGGTCGCTGGTGTAGGACGATTCGATCAGGATCGCCTTGAGCTTGCGCTGCCTCACCCTGTCGGCGACGGCGGTCCAGACATCGTGCATCTTCGTTGTCTTCTCGACCGGGTCGGGGCCGGTGTCGCCGAAATAGAGGATGGCGTCGCCGTCGCTCTCGACCAGGAACGCCGTCGATTCGACGCCGCCATGGCTGAGCGGAAAGGCGGTCACGGTCATCTTGGTGTCCGGTACGGCCACGGCGACGCCGGGCGTGAGCTCCGTCAGCGAATATTTCTTGAGCTGCGGCGCCTTGCCCCGGTCGGTGAAGTTCGGCCAGGCCTGCCAGTTGAAGTAGCTCTCGCTCAGCGCCTGCGCGACCGACGGCAGGGCGTAGATCGGCTTCTTGCTGTCGTCGGGCGAGGCGATCACCAGCCCCGCGACATGATCGAGATGGGCGTGGCTGACGAGATAGGCTTTGATCAGGTCGGTCAGGACGTGGCCGACGCGGCTGACCTTCGACTCGGGCGCCAGCTTGATCGAATCGAGATCGCCCTTTTCCTCGGCCACGCGCAGGCCATTGACCAGCGTGCCGGCGTCGAACGTCACGGAACGGTTGTCGTCGTGCGGATGGACCAGCCAGGCGCTGAGATTGCCGTCCTCGATGCCGCCCAGCGCGCCGAGGGCGATGACGTCGAAGCCGTCGCCCGCACGGGCTGCACCGGCGATCGACAGGCCGGCCGCAAACGCGGCGGCGACCAGGAACCGTGCCTTCATGACCAGTGCTCCACCCCGCCGATGACGATGGTCGGCACGTTAGCCGTGTGGCTCTGGACGGTGAAGACGTGCGTGCCCGGTCGGCGGCCGGCGCGCGGCTCCGAGACCTCGACTCCCGCGCTCTTCAGCCGGTCATTCGCCTTGGCGATGTCGGGCGTGCGCCACGACAGGCCCCAGAGCTGATCGGGAGCGTCCGACATGCCTTTCCTGAGGTCATGCGCGATCTCGACAACGAGATCGCCGCAGCGGAAGAACAGCAGCCGCGAGCCCCACTCGGGATTGCTGCGATCGAGCCGGAGATCGAGGCCCAGCCGCCCGGCATAGAGCGCGACCGCGCGTTCGGGATTGGGCGAGCGGATCACGACATGGTCGAGCGACGAGATCGCCGCCGCGTCGCTGCTCTTCAGCAAGGGCGAGGGCGTCGGTGCCTCGCTACGCTCGACCAGCGCGATCGGCACACCATGCGTCGCCTCGGTCGACAGCACGAGCTGCTTGCCTTTGCGCTCGCATGGCACCGCGCGCCTCTCGAGCAGCCGCGCCGCCTTCTCGAGCGAGGCCGTCGCGAACACCATCGCCGACAGCTGCGCCGTCGACGCATGATCCTCGATCGTCAGCCCGACATTGCCGAGCCTGAGCCGCCCGTCCGTCGCCTGGCGCCCGAGCAGTGTCTCGTATGCGTCGACCGCCCCGGCGCGGAACGAGGCGCGCAAGGTGAGGTGGTCGAGCGCGTCGATCATCAGCCAATCCGCTTGAGGTGGCCCTTGTAGTAGGCGCCGCGGTGGACGTAGCTTAGCGTGTCGCCCTTGATGCGCTCGATGTTGTCGGCGGTTGCCTCGCGCGCGACCTTGGCCGGCGAGCCGAAGATCACCGAGCGGTCGGCGAAGCTCTTGCGCTCGGTGACGACGGCGCCGGCGCCGACCAGGCATTCCTTGCCGATCACCGTGGCGTTCAGCACCACCGCGGCGATGCCGATCATCGAGCCGTCGCCGATCGTGCAGCCGTGCAGCATCGCCTGGTGGCCGATGGTCACGCCCTTGCCGATGGTGAGCGGCAGGCCGGGATCGCTGTGGAGCACGCAATTGTCCTGGACGTTGGTGTCGTCGCCGATCGTGATCGGATCGTTGTCGCCGCGGATCACGGCGCCGAACAGGACGCTGACCCGCTCGCCGAGCGTCACGTCGCCGATGATGGTCGCGGTCTCGGCGACGTAGCAGGAGGCCGGAATCACCGGCTTTTTGTCGCCGAGCTGATAGATTGGCATTGGGTACCCTTCCCTTGACTTGCGTCCATTGAACTTGCGTCCATTGACTGGCGCCGTGACTATCCCAACCGGCGCCGCAGCACCATCGCTGAAATCATCCGGAACCAGGTCAGTCTGTACCGCAGGTCGGGGGGAACCCCCTTTCGTGGCCGCGCGATCAGTGCATAATTTCCCCGCGGAAGTTCACTCGCTCTAAAGGGGAAACACATGAGCGAAGTCGACGGCGCTACCCTGATCGCGCGCAGCCTCAAGCAACAAGGCATCGACCACCTGTTCGGCATCGTCGGCTTTCCAGTCGGCCCGATCGCCGCGGCCGCGCAGAAGGAAGGCATCAACTACATCGGCATGCGCAACGAGCAGGCCGCGTCCTATGCCGCACAAGCCTACGGCTACATGACCGGCCGGCCCGGTGCGTGCCTTACGGTGACCGGCCCTGGCGTGGTGCACGGCCTCGCCGGCCTCGCCAACGCCCAGCAGAACTGCTGGCCGATGATCTTGATCGGCGGCGCGTCGGAGACCTATCGCGGCGGCATGGGCGCCTTCCAGGAAGAGCGCCAGGTGCTGCTCGCCACTCCGTTCTGCAAGTTCGCGCACGGCATCGAGAGCGTTGCGCGCATTCCCTACTATGTCGAGATGGCGACCCGGCACGCGATCTACGGCCGCCCCGGCGCGTGCTACCTCGACATGCCGGACGACATCATCAGGGGCACCTGCGACCTCGACAAGGTCACCCAGGTCCAGCGCGTCCCCGAGCCGCCGCGCATGGTGGCGCCGGGCGAGAACATCGAGGCGGCGCTCGATGTGCTTGAGAAGGCCCAGCGGCCGTTGGTCATCGTCGGCAAGGGCATGGCGTGGTCCCGCGCCGAGGACGAGGTGCGCGCCTTCATCGAGCGTACCCAAGTGCCGTTCGTGCGCTCGCCGATGGGCAAGGGCGTGATGCCGGACGACCATCCGCTGGCCGTGTCGGCGGCGCGCACGCTCGCGCTGCAGCAGGCCGACGTCGTCTTCCTGATGGGCGCGCGCTTCAACTGGATCTTCCACTTCGGCCTGCCGCCGCGCTTCGCCAAGGACGTCAAGGTCATCCAGCTCGACATCGCGCCGGAGGAGATCGGCCACAACAAGCCGACGGAGGTGGCGCTGGTCGGCGACGGCAAGGCGATCGTCGGGCAGCTCAACAAGGCGCTCGTCAACCGCCAGTGGTTCCACCCGACCGACTCGGCCTGGCGCAAGGCGCTGTCGACCAAGGCGGCGGAGAATGCCGCGACCATCAAGCCGCAGATCGACGACGATACCGGGCCGGCCAACTACTATCGCGCGCTGCGCGACGTGGCGGCCTGGATGCCGAAGAACGCCATCCTCAGCGCCGAGGGCGCCGGCACGATGGACATCGGCCTGACCCAGCTGCCCAGCCGCGATGCGCGCTCGTGCCTCAACGCCGGCACCTACGGCACGATGGGCGTCGGTTTGGGCCAGGCGATCGCCGCCTGCGTGGCCCAGCCCGGCCGGCCGGTGATCCATCTCTCGGGCGATTCGGCGATCGGCTTCTCGGGCATGGAGATGGAGACGCTGGTCCGCTACGGCTTCCCGGTGAAGATCGTCGTGCTGAACAACGGCGGCATCGGCCCGGGCATGCCGGCGATTCCGGAAAATCCGATGATGAACCTCAAGCCGAACGCGCTGATCTACGGCGCGCGCTACGACAGGATGATGGAGGCGTTCGGCGGCAAGGGCTTCTTCGTCGAGGATCCGAAGAAGATCCGCGGCGCGCTCGACGGGGCGATGGAGCACAAGGGCCCCGCTCTGGTGAACATCGTGCTGTCGCAGTCTTCGGCACGAAAGGCACAGCAGTTCGCCTGGCATAGTTGATGGGCACAGCTGATGGAGTGAAACGCACACACATAGTCCCCTGACGGGAGGGATCGCCATGCAGGATCAGGTAAGGCAGCCGGAGCTCGAGACCGCGACCCAGCCGGCGCTCAAGGGTATCAAGGTGCTCGACCTCACCCAGTTCGAGGCGGGACCCTCCTGTACCGAGGCGCTGGCGTGGCTCGGCGCCGACGTCGTGAAGGTGGAGGAGCCGAACAAGGGCGAGCCCGGCCGCTGGGGCATGACCGACCGCGCGGACGCCGATTCGCACTACTTCATCTACTACAACCTCAACAAGCGCAGCGTGACCTGCAACCTCAAGAGCGAGGAGGGCAAGGCGCTGCTGCGGCAGATGATCGCCAAGGCCGACGTGCTGATCGAGAACATGGCGCCCGGCACCTTCGCGCGCCTGGGCTTCGACTGGCCGCGGCTGCACGCGCTCAACCCGCGGCTGATCTTCGCCCAGGTCAAGGGTTTTGCGCCGGAGAGCCCGCACGCGAACTACCTGTCGTTCGACATGATCGCCCAGGCGATGGGCGGCACCATGGGCGTGAACGGCCATCCCGACGAGCCGCCGGTCCGTCCGGGCCCGACCATCGGCGACACGGGCACCGGCATGCTGATGGCCATCGGCATCCTCGGCGCGCTCTACCAGCGCATGGCAACCGGCCGCGGCCAGCACATCCAGATCGCCATGCGCGACGCGATGCTGAACTACTGCCGCACGCCGATGAGCCGGCAGGCGGCGCGCGACGACCAGCTGCCGCGCGGCGGCAACGGCGTGATCGGCACCGCGCCGGGCGGTCTCTACAAGTGTGCGCCGGGCGGCCTCGACGACTGGTGCTACATCTTCGCCTCGCGCGGCAACGGCGAGCATTGGAACCGGCTCTTGAAGGCGATCGGCCGCGAGGACTTGAAGGACGATCCGCGCATGGTCGACGGTCCGACCCGTTTCAAGCACAAGGACTTCGTCGACGGCGTCATTACCGAGTTCACCTCCAAGCGCACCAAGGACGAGGTGATGGAGATCATCGCCGGCGCCGGCGTGCCGTGCGGCGCCGTCAAGACCACACTCGAGCTGCTGCACGATCCGGACCTGCATGCGCGCGGCATGATGCAGGTGATCGACCATCCGGTGCGCGGGCCGGTCACCGTGCCGACCTGGCCGCTGCGCATGTCCGACACCAAGGTGCCGATCAAGCCGTCGCCCGTCCTCGGCGGCGATTGCGAGGCGATCTACGGTGAGTGGCTCGGCTGCACGCCCGACGAGGTCAAGGAGATGCGCAAGGCGAAGGTGATCTGACGTTTCCCATCTCACACGTCCCCTCCGCCGCGTGAGCGCCTTCACGGGCGCGTTAGCGGGGGAGAGGAAGGGACCCGTTGCGCGGCAACGGGGAGGTGAGGTGGTCGCGCAACTGAGACGATGTGCATCAGGGTGAGGCCCTCGACCCACCTCACCCTCCCATCGCATGCGCGATGGGCCCCTCCCTCTCCCCCGCGAGGACGCGGGCGGAGAGGTGTATTGAGGACTGGCGATGGCGCGATCTGCGTAGAAGGACTTTGTTTCTATGTTTCCGTTTACGTAAACTTGGATTGACGTTTACGTAAACGGCAACTATGACACCTCCATGCCTGACGCCGCACCTTCGGCCGCCCCAGCCAAAAGCACTGCTTCCGGTGATTCCGCGCGCATCTACAGCATCGCCGAGCTGGCGCGTGAGTTCGGCATCACGGCGCGCACGATGCGCTTCTACGAGGACGAGGGGCTGATCAAGCCGCGCCGGCAGGGGCTGACCCGGCTGTACAGCGCGCACGACCGCACGCGGCTCGGCTGGATCCTGCGCGGCAAGCGGCTCGGCTTCTCGCTGGCGGAGATCAAGGAACTGCTCGACCTCTACCAGGTCGACCGTACCGGCGTGCAGCAGCTGCGCGAGCTCTTGCGCCGCAGCCGGCTGCACATCACCGATCTGGAACGCAAGCGTCGCGATCTCGACGCGCACATCAACGAGTTCAAGGACGTGGAGGCGCAGGTGACGGCCGAGCTCAAGCAGCGCGGCGTCGATCCCGAAGGCGACGACTGAGGCCGACAGGCCGACAATACCCAAAGAGACCGAGGAGCAAGCCATGGCCGTCTACAAGGGTCCGGTGAAGGACATCACCTTCGTCCTGAACGAAGTCCTCGACGTCGCGAGCCTCGCCAGGCTGCCGGGCTACGAGGAGGCGACGCCCGACACCATCCAGGCGATCCTCGAGGAGGCGGCCAAGCTTTGCGAGAACGTGCTGTTCCCGCTGAACCGCTCTGGCGACGAGGAGGGCTGTCATTACGAGAACGGCGTCGTGCGCACGCCCAAGGGCTTCAAGGAGGCCTACGACCAGTTCCGCGAGGGCGGCTGGACGGCGGTGACGTGCGATCCCGAGTATGGCGGGCAGGGCCTGCCGGCGACGGTGGGCTTCGCGCTGCAGGAGATGTTCACCGCGTCGAACCAGGCCTTCTCGATGTATCCGGGCCTCAGCCACGGCGCCTACGAGGCGCTGTCGCGCCATGGCTCGGACGAGCTCAAGAAGCTCTACCTGCCCAAGCTCACCGACGGCACCTGGTCGGGCACGATGTGCCTCACCGAGCCCCATTGCGGCACCGATCTCGGCATGCTGCGCACCAAGGCCGAGCCGCAGGCCGACGGCAGCTGGTCGATCACCGGCACCAAGATCTTCATCTCGGCCGGCGAGCACGATCTCACCGAGAACATCCTCCATCTCGTGCTGGCGCGGCCCGAAGGCGCGCCCGGCGGCACGCGCGGCATCTCGCTGTTCTTGGTGCCGAAGTTCCTGCCCAAGGCCGACGGGTCCGTGGGCGAGCGCAACGGCATCCGCTGCGGCGCGATCGAGCACAAGATGGGCATCAAGGCCAACGCGACCTGCGTCATGAACCTCGACGGCGCCAAGGGCTGGCTGGTCGGCGAGCTGAACAAGGGCATGAACGCCATGTTCGTGATGATGAACGCGGCCCGTCTCGGCGTCGGCATGCAGGGCCTGGGCATCGCCGAGGTCGCGCGCCAGAGCGCGGTCGCCTATGCGCAGGACCGCCTCCAGGGCCGCTCGCTGACCGGCCCGAAGAACGCCGACGGTCCGGCCGATCCGATCATCGTCCACCCCGACGTGCGCCGCATGCTGCTGACGCAGAAGTCGTTCACCGAGGGCGCCCGCGCTCTCGCGCTGTGGGTCGGCATGCTGATCGACGAAGCGCATCGCCATCCCGACGCAGCGAAGCGCGAGGCGGCCGACGACCTGATTCAGATGCTGACGCCGATCATCAAGGCCTATTTCACCGACATGGGCAGCGAGTGCGCCAACCTCGCGGTGCAGACCTACGGCGGCCACGGCTTCATCCGCGAGAACGGCGTCGAGCAGCTGGTGCGCGACGCGCGCATCACCCAGCTCTACGAGGGCACCAACGGCATCCAGGCGCTCGACCTGGTCGGCCGCAAGCTGCCGATGAAGGGTGGGGCGGCGGCGCAGCGCCTGCTCGGCGTGATGTCGGGCTTCGTGGCCGAGCACAAGGGCAACGACAAGCTCAAGGAATTCGTCGAGCCGCTCGAGAAGGCCCTCGGCCGCGTGCAGGACGCCGCCCTGTTCCTGCTGCAGAACGCGATGAAGAATCCCGACGAGGCGGGCGCGGCGGCGACCGACCTCCTGCGGCTGATGGCGCTGACCGCGATGAGCTACATGTGGGCCCGCATCGCCATCGCCGCCCACAAGGGCCTCGCGGCGGGCAACGACAACGCCTTCTACGAGGCGAAGCTCGCCACCGCGCGCTTCTTCACCGCGCGCGTGCTGCCGCAGACGACGGCGCTCAACCACCAGATCAAGGCCGGCGCCGCGACGCTGATGGCGCTGCCGGCCGAGGCGTTCTAGGTTCTCGCGGATGAGGTCTGCACTGCTCGTGGCTCTCGGCTGCATTGTGCTTCTGCAGGGAGGTCCGGCATCGGCATTGTTGCCTGTACCCCAATTCATATCTTCTTCGAGCTGCAGAGTATGGCCATCAGTGTGATGGCAATGTCCGCGGAGGCTGCTACAGGGTGGACATATCGTCCTCATGCTCCCTCTCCGCCACGAAAGTGGGGAAGAGGGTGGGGCCCATTGCGAAGCAATGGAAGGGTGAGGTGGTCGGCGTTGCCAAAAACGTGGTGAGGTAACGAAAGGAAAGAATCCTGACACCTCTCCCTCCCCGCGCAAGCGCGGGTCCCCTCCCTCTCCCCACGCGTATGACGCGCGCGGAGAGGGCCTCCGGTCAGAGGTCTCAACTCGGTGGCATTCAAAATGGGGTGTATGTCATGCGCCGACGGTGGGCTCATAGGCCACAACGTCCCTGTGGCTCATGACTCCTTCGCAGTTTGCTTTAGCGTCTAAGCGTTTTTCTGCCGCGGAGGCTCCACTGATATCGGCCGAAAGCCGGGTCGACTTGGCGCTGCATCGCCAGCCTCACCATGAGGCGCAGGGCTTCCTCCACTGTTTGCTTCTTGGACCGAAGCCCAGACAGGCGCTGAGCTTGCGCCATCAGTTCGTCGTCGATTTCGATGCTGGTGCGCATGGTGTTGCCGGGTGTATGCGGACTTACCATATACCCGAAGGGGGACGAACGGAGGAAACTGTGTCTGACCACCGACCCGAGCCCAGCTCACCCGCCTGCCTGGCCCACGAGGCCGATGACGCCTACATGGGCTACGCCACCAAGGACGAGCTCGGCGCGTTCCTGAACGAGCTGCTCGAGGCTGAGCGCGCCGGCACCGGCGTGGCGCTGAAGAGCGGCAAGACGGCAGCCGGTACGAAGTTCGCCGACCTGCTGCACGACGTGCATCACGACGAGGCGCGCTGGTGCGCCATGCTGCTGAAGCAGCTCAAGGCGCTGGGCGTTCCGGCCTCGACGAAGATCGGTGCCTTCGAGGGCAAGGCGCTGGCGATCGAGGGCCTGCCCGAGCGCATGGCGTTCCTCAATCGCGGCCAGGGCTGGGTGGTGAAGAAGCTGCGCGAGATGCTGCCCAAGGTGCGCGACGACAGCCTGCACCGCGACCTCACCGAGATGCTGCAGAGCCACGAGGTCAACATCGCTCGCACCAACGAGGCGCTGAAGGCCGGCGGGTGATCGCCTTCCGCCGCGCCGTCTCGCGCGAGGACGCGGCGCTGATCGCGCAGATGGATGTCGTCTGCTTCCCGCTCGACGCGCCGGCGGAGTTCGCCGGCGCCAACTGGTTCATCGGCTGGCACGGCGACCGGCCGGCGGCCTTCTGCGCCTGGAAAGTCGTCGAGCACGACGAGCCGGTCGGTTTCCACTATCGCGCCGGCGTGATGCCCGACTGGCGCGGGAAGGGCCTGCAGCGCCAGATGCTGCGCCTGCGCGAGGCCGAGATGCGCGAGCAGGGTCTGCGGAAGGCCGTCACCTACACCGACGCCGACGGCGCCGCCTCGATGCGCAACCTGATCGCCGAGGGCTACCGCCCCTACGTGCCGACGCCCGTCACGACGCTGTCGGGACCGGGGCGGCTCGGCCGCGTGGGCTTCGTGCATTGGGAGAAGCGTCTATAGTTGTTTACGCGGCGCGCGGTTCGATGGCCTTGAGGTCGGCCGCGATCTGGCGACGGCGCTCCATCAGCTCGTAGGCGGCCTGCAGGCCGAGGAACATGCCCTCGGAGACGCCGAAGTACCGCGCAAGGCGCAGGTCGGTATCGGCGGTGACGGCGCGCCGGCCATGGATGATCTCGTTGATGCGGCGCGGCGGCACGCCGATGACGCGCGCCAACGCGTTTTGCGTGATGCCCATAGGCTTCATGAACTCCTCGGCAAGGATTTCGCCCGGATGGGGATTGTGCAGCAGCCCTGCCTTCGCAGGGCGTTTAGCGGTGGTAGTCGACGATTTCGACATCTCGTGGTCCTCCGGCGGTCCAGATGAAGCAAATCCGCCATTGATCGTTGATTCGAATACTGTGCTCGCCGGATCGATCTCCTTTCAGGGCCTCGAGGCGATTTCCCGGTGGCACCCGAAGGTCGTTCACATCAAGCGCCGCGTTGAGCAGGCGCAACTTGCGCAGCGCCACGTTCTGGATATCCGACGGCAGCCTCCGGCTCCGCTCGCCATTCCAGATGCGCGCCGTCTCTGTATCTCTGAAGCTCAGGATCACTTGGCTATAACGTATAACGTCATGGGGAGCATATCAAGGGCGTTGCACACCGCGTCAACGGAACAGCATGATCGTCGGCAGCAGAGGTGGAGGAAGCAATGCAGGACCGTCACATCGGCGACATTCGCGTCACGCGCATCGAGGAGCAGATGGGGCCGGGCTTTCCGGCCAAGGACTTCTTCCCCGAGTTCGACGCCGACACGTTCGCCGCCGAGCAGCATTGGCTGGCGCCGTCGTACTTCCAGCCGGAGAGCGGGCGATTGATGACCTCGATCCATTCCTGGCTGGTGCGCACCGGCAAGTACACCGTCCTGATCGACGCCTGCTCGGGCAACCATAAGCCGCGGCCCGGCATGCCGCGCTTCGACATGCTGAACACGCAGTACCTCGACCGGCTGCGCGAAGCGGGCGTGCAGCCTGAGGAGATCGACTTCGTGATGTGCACGCACCTGCATGTCGATCACGTCGGCTGGAACACGAAGCTCGAGAACGGCAAGTGGGTGCCGACCTTCCCCAACGCCAAGTACGTGATGTCGCGCACCGACCACGACCACTGGGCGGCGGTGGCCAAGCGGCCCGGCTCGGTGCCCTATGAGGTCAATACCTACAACGATTCGGTTCTGCCGATCGTCGAGGCGAAGAAGGCCGAGTTCGTGTCGCGCGAGCATGCGATGTGCGGCTGCTTCACGATCAAGCCCGCGCCCGGCCATACGCCGGGCCAGATCCGGCTCGATCTGGAGTCTCGCGGCAAGCGCGCGATCTTCCCAGGCGACGCCCTGCACAATCCCGTGCAGGTGCCGCTGTGGAAATGGAACAGCTGCTTCTGCGAGGACCGCGACCTCGCGCGCCAGACCCGCAACACCCTGTTGGGCGATTGCGCGGAGCAGGGCGCGCTGCTGATGCCGGCGCACTTCGCGCCGCCCCACGCGGCCTACGTCAAGGCCAAGGGCGACCGCTTCGAGCTCGACTGGGACTTCGACAATGCGCGCGGGCGCGTATCCTGAACTACCCGGCGCGCTGACTTTTTCTTTTTGCTCGAAACGGAAATTTCCGGCGCAGCGGCGAGCGATTCCCTTGGAAATCTCGCTACGGAGCGCCAAAGGTCACGAATTGGGCGCTCGCAACGAGCTCATTATGGGCAATGACTGGCGATTGGAGGCCCGGAACAGCGGCTTTTCTGCCCGGCCATTGCCCGTAATAGGTGTTCGGCGCGTGATCATGCAGACTCGCGCGCATGTTCATGTTCATCGGACCGCGCCACTTCAGTGGCGCTCATGACTCCCGAGCGCCGCTGGAGCGGCGCGGTCCGATGAGGGGGTGTTGTTTTCAGTTGGGACAGAATCGGTGGATTCGCGGACTCCAGGCCCAAAACCCTTGTGCCATCGGCATCCAACCGGTCCACACCCGAGTGGACTCCAGTGGACTCTTGTGCACTCCCGCCAAGGGCGATTCGCTAGCGGCCTTTCCAGTTGGGCTTGCGCTTCTCGGCGAAGGCGCGCGGGCCCTCGACCGTGTCCTCGCTCCTGGTCATCGCCACGAACGCCGGATAGTGGAGGTTGTGCATCGCCACCTCGAGCGCCGGCACGTCGAGCGAGCGCATCACGACCTGCTTGGTGGCGCGCACCGACATCGGCGAGCAGGCGAGGATGTCGCCGGCCCACTTCTTGGCCGCCGTCATCAGCTCGGCGTGCGGCACCACCTGGGTGACGAAGCCCAGCTCGTAGCCTTCCTGCGCCGAGACGTGGCGGCCCGTCAGCAGCATGCCCATCGCCTTCTTGAGCGGGATCATGCGCGAGAGCCGCTGCATGCCGCCGGCGCCAGCGGCCAAGCCGACCTTGGGCTCGGGCAGGGCAAAGGTCGCCTTGTCGGAGGCGATGATGATGTCGGCGGCGAGCGCGATCTCGAAGCCGCCGCCCATCGCCACGCCGTTCACCGCGGCGATCACCGGCTTCTCGAGATCGAAGCGGTTGGCGAGGCCGCCGAAGCCCTTGGCCGGATGCACCGGCCGCTTGCCCGTCTTCTTCTGGATCTCGGCGTGGTACTTGAGGTCGTTGCCGGCACAGAACGCCTTGTCGCCCGCACCGGTGATGATGGCGACCCACAGCTCGGGGTTGGCATGGAACTCGTCGAACGCCTCGACCAGCTCCTGGTTCGCCATCGGATGGCAGGCGTTGTAGACCTCCGGCCGGTTGATGGTGACGATCATCAGGCGGCCGTCCGTCTCGACCTTGCTGTACTCGCCCATGGCGTTTGTTCCCTCTGTGTTGCCGTCAGCGTCCGTTTATCGCAGGCGCCGCCACATTAAGGAACCAAATGCCTGCTACATGAACAACTGCCGAGGGGGAACAACGGCCTAACGAAAGCACACCCCTCGTATGTCTCCGGTTGGTATGTCCCCATTTGTTTCGCGGTGCGTGATCGCCCTCCTCGCGGCCGGCACCATCCCCATGCTTTGTCCCGCAGCTTTCGCCGCCGACGGCAAGCGTCCCGCGCCAGCCGCGGCGGTGAAGGCCGCGCCCGCGCCAACGGGCGCTGAGCTTGTGGGCAAGATGCTGTCCGAGCAGAACGGGCCGTCCAACCCGGACGTGCCGCTGCCGCAGTACGGTCTCGGACAGAATACCCAGCCGAATTCGACACCCCTCAGCGGGCCGCAGATCTATGGCCGGCGCGAGGAGGGCGGTGGCGTGTTCGGCCTGAAGTTCCCCATCGGCGTCCACAACGGCACGAACTGATCGCGCACAAGATGTGGTGCGGCGTGACGCCCCGGCGGCACGCCAAAAAGCCCCAAAAATATGCACTGTGGCCCGTTGGCCACAGGTTTGCCGCGAAGCTGCCGCGTACCTTGCACCGCACCAATCGTGGTGTTTATATGGGCCTCGGCCGGCGCTCACCCGGCCCGAGCTGGTCAGGACTACACTTCGAGGGGAAGTTCTTATGAAGAAGGCATTGCTCGCCGCCGCTGCTCTGGTGGCGCTGCCGGTCGTGGCCCAGGCGCAGGTTCCGCAGCCGGGCTTCTACATCGGTGCCGAAGGCGGCCTGAACTGGCTCCTCAACACCACCATCCTCGGCAGCAGCGTGTATCCGCAGACGGGCTTCGCGGCCGGTGGCGTCGTCGGCTACGACTTCGTCGGCCCGCGCGTCGAGCTCGAAGGCATCTATCGCAACAACCAGCACAACGTTGCCTTCCCCGGCCGTGCGGTCAACAACCAGGTCGGCCAGCTCGCCGCCATGGCGAACGTGATGTACGACTTTGCCGCCGGCTCGATCATCACCCCGTATATCGGCGCGGGCGTCGGCATTGCCTTTGTCGACGGCGACAGCTCGCTCGGCAGCACCCAGTTCGCCTACCAGGGCATCATCGGTATCGGCTGGAACGTCGACACCAACTTCCGCATCAACCTCGACGGCCGCTACTACGGCACGACCAATCCGAGCGTCGGCGGCACGTCCTGGACCAACAACAACTTCACCGTGATGCTGGGCCTGCAGCTCAAGTTCGCTCCGCCGGCGCCGCCGCCGCCGCCGGTCGCGGAGCCCGCGAAGACCGCCTCCTTCATGGTGTTCTTCGACTGGGACCGCTCGAACCTGTCGCAGCAGGCGCTGAACACGATCCAGCAGGCCGCCGACCAGTTCAAGGCGACGGGCAAGGCCCGCATCACCGCGACCGGCCACACCGACAAGTCGGGCCCGGAGAGCTACAACATGGCGCTGTCGCTGCGCCGTGCGAACGCGGTCAAGGATGCGCTGGTGCGTGACGGCGTGCCGGCGACGGCGATCACGGTCATCGGCAAGGGCGAGACCCAGCCGCTGGTCCAGACGGCCGACGGTGTGCGCGAGCCGCAGAACCGCCGCGTCGAGATCGTCCTCCAGTAAGACCTTCCGAAACGCCAGTTTCGCGGGACGGCCGGGGAAACCCGGCCGTTTCCGTTTGGTGTGGTTGTATCGGGCGCGCTTTTCGGGTTGGCGGGGCCCGAACCCGCCTCTATATCCGGGGCTTAGGAGATTTTTATGCCGCAAGTGCTCATGCCCAAGGCGACCGCCGTCTGGCTGGTCGAGAACACGACGCTTACTTTCGACCAGATCTCGGCCTTCACGGGCCTGCATCCGCTCGAGATCCAGGCGATCGCGGACGGCGAGGTGGCGGGCGGCATGACCGGGCTCGACCCGACGACCAACGGCCAGCTCACCAAGGAAGAGATCAAGCGGGCGGAGGGCGATCCGAATGCGCGGCTGAAGCTCAGCCCGCGGGACGTGCCCGAGCCGATCACCCGCTCCAAGGGGCCGCGTTACACCCCGGTGGCCAAGCGCCAGGACCGGCCGGATGCGATCGCCTGGCTGCTCAAGGTCCATCCCGAGCTGCAGGATAGCCAGATCGCCAAGCTGGTCGGCTCGACCAAGAGCACGGTGCAGTCGGTGCGGGATCGTACCCACTGGAATATGCAGAATGTGCGGCCGCGCGATCCGGTGACGCTCGGCCTGTGCTCGCTCAAGGACCTCAATGACGCGGTCGACAAGGCGCGCCGCCGTGCCGCCCGCGAGGACGCTGCCCGCAAGAAGGCGGCGGTGGCCGCCGGCGAGCCGATCGCCGAGGAACCGTCCGCGGAAGCGGTCGATCCGTCGGAGGCCGACCAGCCCGATCTCGACGTTCCGCCCGAAGACGAGGGCGACGACGAGCACGACCAGCACCGTCATTGATCTTGCCGGACCGCGGGCGTCTCGCCCGCTCATGATGCGGGCGAGACGCCCGCGGTCCGGCAAGACTCACACCGTCATCATCACCTTGCCGACGTGATCGGCACGCTCGAGTTCGGCGTGCGCTGACGCCGCGTCCCTGAGCGGGAAGGTCTTGAAGATGATCGGCCGGATGGTGCCGGCCTCGAGCAAGGGCCAGACCTTCTCCTTCAGCCCCTGCGCCATGCGTCCCTTGTTGGCGATGCTCTGCGGCCTGAGCGTCGAGCCGGTCAGCGTGAGGCGATTCACCATCATCAGGCCGGCGCTGATCTCGGCCTTCGCGCCGCCCAGCAGCGCGATCACCACGCAGCGGCCGTCCTGCTTCAGCAGCTGCAGGTTCTTCGGCAGGTAGTCGCCGGCCACCATGTCGAGCACGACGTCGACGCCGCCCGACAGCTTCTTCACCTCGGCTGCCCAGTCATTGTCCTTGTAGAGCACCGCCTGCGCGCCAAGCCCGGTCACCGCCGCGGCCTTGTCGGCGGTGCGCACGGTCGTGAACACCTTCGCGCCGAACGCCTTGGCGAGTTGGATCGCCGTCGTGCCGATGCCGCTCGCGCCGCCATGGATCAGGACGGACTCGCCCGCCTTGAGCTGGCCGCGCTCGAAGAGGTTGTGCCAGACCGTGAAATAGTTCTCCGGCAGCGCCGCGGCGTGCAGCATGTCGAAGCCCTTCGGCACGGGCAGGCATTGCGGCGCGGGCACCGTGCAGTATTCGGCATACGAGCCGCCCGGCGTCAGGGCGCACACCGCATCGCCGACCTTCAGGCCGGTCACGCCCGCGCCGAGCGCCGCGACCGTGCCCGCGGCCTCGAGGCCCGGCAGGTCGGACGCGCCCGGCGGCGGCGGATAGGTGCCGGCACGCTGCGCGAGATCCGGCCGGTTCACACCGACGGCGGCGACCTCGAGCAGGATCTCGCCCGCTTTGGGCTGTGGCACCGGACGCGTCGCCGGCACCAGCGCTTCGGGCCCGCCCGGCTTCTTGATCTCGACGCACATCATGGTGGCGGGAAGCGCGCTCATGCTTGGCCTTTCGGTGTGTGGAGAGCGATGGTAGGTCTCAGATAGCCCCTTCCGTGGAGCCACGCCATGGCCTTCGACCTCGACGATCTCGACCCGCGCAACGCCAAGAAGAAGCCCCTGAACCTCGACGACATGAACATCGAGGACCTCAAGGAGTACGTCGCGACGCTGAAGGCGGAGATCGAGCGGGTCGAGGCCAAGATCAAGGCCAAGCAGAGTCACGCGTCGGCAGCCGCGTCGTTCTTCAAGAGGTAGTGCATGTCGCTCAAGGGTAAGGCCGCCATCGTCACCGGTTCGACGAGCGGCATCGGGAAGGCCATTGCCGACGCATTCGCGGCGGAAGGCTGCAACGTCATGCTGAACGGTTTCGGCGACAAGGCGGCGATCGAGGCGCAGCGTGCCGAGCTGGCAAAGAAGAACGGCGTGAAGGTCGAGTACAACGGCGCCGACATGACCAAGCCGGCGGCGATCGCCGATCTCGTCGCCAAGACCAAGGCCTCATTCGGCAGCGTCGACATCCTGGTGAACAACGCCGGCATCCAGCACGTCGCGCCGATCGAGGACTTCCCGCCCGAGAAGTGGGACGCCATCATCGCCATCAATCTCAGCGCGACGTTCCACGCCATCCACCACGCGCTGCCGATCATGAAGGCCGCGAAGTGGGGCCGCATCATCAACATCGCCAGCACGCACGGCCTGGTGGCCTCGGCGCAGAAGGTGGCCTATGTCGCGGCCAAGCACGGCATCGTCGGCTTGACCAAGGTGGTCGGCATGGAATGCGCGGATACCGGCGTGACCTGCAACGCGATCTGCCCGGGCTGGGTGCTGACACCGCTGGTGCAGGCGCAGATCGAGGCGCGAGCCAGGGAGCAGGGCATCCCGGCCGAGCAGGCGCGCCGCAACCTGCTGGCCGAGAAGCAGCTGCAGCTGCAATTCACGACGACCGAGCAGATCGCGGGCCTGGCGCTGTTCCTCGCGTCCGACACCGCGTCCAATATGCAGGGCGCGCAGCTCGTGTCCGACGGCGGCTGGACCGCGCAGTAGGGAGACGCCCCCGAGGAAGCACTATGGTCGACGCGAAGTTCCTCAAGCCCGACACGCTGGCCCTGCACGCGGGCCAGCATCCCGATCCCGTCACCGGCGCGCGCGCCGTGCCGATCTACCAGACGACGTCGTACGTCTTCCGCGACGTCGACCACGCGGCGAGCCTGTTCAATCTCGAGGTCGGCGGCCACATCTACAGCCGCATCTCCAATCCGACCGTCGCGGTGTTCGAGGAACGAGTCGCCGCGCTGGAGGAGGGCTCGGGCGCGCTCGGCGTGTCGAGCGGGCAGGCGGCCTTGCACATCGCCATCGCGACCTTGATGGGGCAGGGCGGGCACATCGTCGCCTCGACCTCGCTCTATGGCGGCACGCGCAACATGCTGGCGCTCACCCTGCCGCGTTTCGGCATCACCACCACCTTCGTCAATCCGCGCGACCATGACGGCTTCGCCAGGGCGATCACGCCGGCGACGCGGCTGGTGCTGGGCGAGACGATCGGCAACCCGGGCGGCGAGGTGCTCGACATCCCGGCGATCGCCGCGATCGCGCATGCAGCGAAGATTCCTCTCATGATCGACAACACCTTCGCCTCGCCGGTGCTGTGCAAGCCGCTGACGTTGGGCGCCGACATCGTCTTCCACTCCGCGACCAAATTCATCGGCGGCCATGGCGTGGCGATCGGCGGCGTGATCGTCGAAAGCGGCCGCTTCGACTGGGAATCGGGCAAGTTCCCGACACTCACCGAGCCCTATGCCGGCTATCACGGCATCGACTTCGCCGAGGAGTTCGGCCCGCACGCCTTCATCATGCGCGCCCGCGCCGAGGGCGTGCGCGACTTCGGCTCCTGCCTGGCGCCTCAGAACGCCTTCTACCTGCTGCAGGGCCTGGAGACCCTGCCGTTGCGCGTCGCCAAGCACGTCGAGAACGCGCGCAAGGTCATCGCCTTCCTGCACAAGAACGACGCCGTCGAGCGCATCGCCTCGCCCGAGCTTCCGGACCATCCCGACCACGCGCTGGCGAAGAAGCTCCTGCCCAAGGGCACCGGCTCGATCTTCTCCTTCGACATCAAGGGCGGGCGCGAGGCGGGCCGGCGCTTCATCGAACGGCTGAAGCTGTTCTCGCATCTCGCCAATGTCGGCGACGCCAAATCGCTGGTGATCCATCCGGCCTCGACCACGCACGCCCAGCTCGATGTCGACGCGCTGAAGGCCGCGGGCATCGGCGAGGGCATGATCCGCTTGTCGGTCGGCCTGGAAGATCCCGACGACCTCCTCGACGACCTCGGCGCAGCCTTGCGCGCTTCGCAGAAGGCCTGACGATGAAGCTCGCCGTCGATGGCCATGCGGTGTTCGCCACGACCGGCGGCACCCATTTCGATCCCGCGAAGCCGGCCGTGATCTTCCTCCATGGCGCGGGCTTCGACCGCACCGTCTGGCGCCTGCAGACGCGCTGGTTCGCTCATCATGGCCGGAGCGTGCTGGCGGTCGACTTTCCCGCCCACGGTTGGTCCGAAGGCAACGCGTTGGCGGATATTGCGACGATGGCCGACTGGACGGCGAAGCTGATCGACGCGGCCGGGGTGAAGAGCGCGGCGCTGGTCGGCCATTCGATGGGTGCCCT